>Ga0307512_10000039_pt1 | contig 136923 bp, 147 predicted proteins | sample 14_EM_MG_FD_200267 | JGI IMG/M metagenome (GOLD analysis project Ga0307512, IMG submission 200267) | Populus trichocarpa ectomycorrhiza microbial communities from riparian zone in the Pacific Northwest, United States - 14_EM | ecosystem: Host-associated > Plants > Roots > Unclassified... | reverse complement strand
GCTGCCGTCGTTGGCAGCCAGATAGCCTGGTTTTTTGCTGGGATTCTTTATCATCAGAATATGCCCTCTTCATCGAGATTCATCGCTTCACACCATCAGGTTCCTCGATCATAACCCCCCCCCGATCTAATGAACCCCTCCGTACAACGTTTTCCACCCCGCTTCGTCAAGAAATCGAGGAATACTCCCTGTCCTCAATAGAGACTCGTCCCCATTTTCGCCTCGCCTCGCCTCGCCTCGCCTCGACCCGTCCTGACTCTGTCCGTCGCAACTTTCTGATCGGAGATCCCGCCAGCAACCCGCTACTACTACTTAATTCAGTACTCTTACACATTCCAGCCCTGCCACTGTACGCCACACTTCCAAAGGACGAAAAGTGCTGCAACCATCCTTCACCCGAACGAGCGAGACCGGTTCCCATAAGCTGTGGCCGCTTTTTTTAGGTACTTCGCCCTATCGCAGGGTGGGGTTAGAGGGTATCCGAGCCTTGTTGCAGTCTGAGAGCCATTCTGTAACACGATTTAGTGTTGCAAAAAAGGCGTTGCGATATATCGATATCGATATCTTGTTCAAGAACAAGACAAAAGTGCGTTGGACAAATAATACTTACTGGTTACTAAAAAGTCGCCAGATAAAATAACTCCTCACAAGTATCTATCTGTCTGCCTGGAACTTGCGGGCTTGGGGTGGCATTTTTCTTGTGAGGTATTGTAGCCTTTCCATCCGTTTACCACCCATCCATGAGCACATACATCACTCATTCATTCATTCACTCACTCATTCATTCTATCCATCCATCCATCCACCAATTCACCCATCCATTCTCTATTTCTGCCTCTTTCTCTCTAGCCATTCCAATATCGTTGTCCCGATTGCGGCAATATTCACTAATTCCTTAATTCCCTATAGTCGCACCGAAGCTGCAAGGGGGGTGGGGGTAGTTGCGATCTGATACTGCTGAGACCGATACCGATACCTGCCCACCGATACCTGCCCACCGCTACCCATTTTCACCTCGTTACTGGCTTATCCACACCCTTCATTTCACGTCATACCAACCTACCATCCCTACCACACCTCTTTTGTCGCTCGCTCCGAGGAATCTTCCGCTCACCGACCTAGATCCCAACCCAAAGAAGACAGCATAACTTGCTACACCCTGCGGTCTTTCGCACACACCCCCGCCACACCCCTCCCCGCCCTCCTGCGTTCGTGGATCTTTCTTTCAGCGCTGGATCTAATATATCGCGGCCATGGACATCGACGGCGACGAACTTGGCGGGTATCTTGGATCGGGCAGCTATATGCCAACAGATCTAGCTGCGGCACATTCGGTAGCTGAAGATGTGGCGGCTGGGAATTCCGTGAACGGATTGCAGGTAAATCGTGGCGGCGGAGGATTTGGTCAGTCGGATGATACAAACAATGGTGCGGATATGGACACCATGGTTGCCGAAAGGCGCAGGTCCTTGGCCAATGGATTTGGGCTGGATTATTTGTCGATGGGGGATGAAGATTCCTTCACCGCCGCGATGGTATCTCCGACATTTCCTGCACCAAGGATGTCCCGTGGCTCTGTATCTGTCGGGGTCCGGACCACATTGGACGAGGTTATGGATATGACTGCGCCAGTCCCCCCAGGAATGAGTATACTAGGTTTCGGGGCAATGTCAGCTCCAGAAATGCAACCAAATATGTCAATGTACTCGAATCGAACTGGCAGCATCACGCCTAGGGCCTCTCACCCGAGCCCTGTTGACAGCCTGATGACTTCTGTTCCAACAAGTCCTGCAATTAGCATCGGAAATCGCCTGCCACAGCGGTCTTTGTCCACAGCCGCTTCATCGGACATGGCTATGCAGGGTCACACTCAATCCGCTCTTGATCAGTCTATGATCGACCGGTCCACGAGGTCCATCCCTGGTATGTGCTGCTCACGGGGGTTTACCTTCGACAATGTCACTTACGGCTATCCAGACATGGTACCATCTAGTGAGCAGCCTCTAACTCTTCATTCGAAGCAAACCCACTCGCAGACGCCGGCACCTTCGATGTTTGGCGAGAATATCTATTCGTCAAGTGGTTTTGACATGCTTGATATTTTGGTTAATATTACACCCTTTTTCAAATTAAGATGTTGGTTATGTTGACTGAAATATTTGCGACAGAATCGTGTTGCCAATCGGCCAAACCCCGAGATCAATATTGGCGCGGTTGATATGTCTTGCGCATTTGTTGTCACGGATGTCCGCAAGTTTGACAACCCCATCGTTTATTGCAGCGCCACTTTTGAACGATTGACTGGGTATACCAAGCATGAGGTGTTGGGCAGGAATTGCCGATTCTTGCAGGCGCCAGACGGAAACATTAAATCTGGAGATCGGAGGAAGTACGTCGACGAGAATGCTGTATATTATCTGAAGAATCAGATATCTGCACGTGCGGAGGCACAGACCTCACTCATCAATTATCGGAAAGGCGGACAATCGTTTACCAACCTTCTGACAATGATACCAATTCCTTACGACGATAATGACGACATTGTTTATTTCGTCGGGTTCCAGGTTGACCTTGTCGACCAACCCAGTGCGATGATGAACAGGAACAGAGGTATAAAGTCCATTTCAACACAACGAGATTTGTAGTGATTTACGGGGCTGACGCGTTAGATGAAGACGGCTCCTTCGCCGTAAACTATCAATACTCTCAACTGCCAACATATATCCCTGCCATCGTTATGGACCAGCGGCCAAAGTTGACGATGGGTCGAGATGATGTTTCCCAAGTACTTGCATCGTTCGGTAGCGGCGACCTCGAACTTCACTCGAAACGGATTTTGGATAAGGTACTATTGGAGAATACAGATGATGTTGTTCATGTTCTATCTCTCAAAGGGTTATTCCTTTACTGCTCTCCGAGCATCCGGAAAGTTTTAGAATACGATCCTCATGAACTTGTTGGCACGAGTTTGTCGGGGGTTTGTCATCCGAGCGACATTGTTCCAGTTACGAGGGACCTAAAAGACACATCCAGTGGTGCCAGCGTCAATGTTGTGTTCCGCATACGACGGAAATTCAGTGGCTACACATGGTTCGAGAGTCACGGCTGTCTGCACACTGAACAGGGAAAAGGTCGGAAATGCATCATATTAGTAGGACGAGAGAGACCGGTGTATGTGCTTCGCTGGAAAGACGTCCACGCTGCAGGTGGCATTGGGGAGAATGAACTCTGGACGAAATTATCGACTAGTGGGATGTTCCTGCATGTTTCATCAAACTCTAAAATGCTCTTGGATCGGGAATCGGAGGATTTGGTTGGAACCAGCGTTCAGGCCTTGATGCGTCCCGATTCCAAAAACGAACTCGGGAAGGCGCTTGAAGTGGCTCGGATGGGCAACAGGACTACAGTACGACATGAGATTCAGAATAAGCGGGGGCAATTCTTGCAGGCTCTCACGACATTGTTTCCAGGGGACGGGAGCGAGTATCGGCGACCAACATTCCTCATCGCACAGACCAGGCTTTTGAAGCACACCAGGGCCTCGGCTGCGAGCCCTCAACACAAGCCTTGTTCTGTCGAGACGCCAAGCTCCCATGGTTCGACCCCCAGTGGGTGGAGTGCGAACAGTCAATCCACTCAGCCGTCAACTGCTGATGATAGATCGAAAGCTGCAGGAAGTAGAGAAAACAGCGCCGACTCGCAGAGCGAGGACAACATGTTCGAAGAGCTTAAAACTACGAGATCAACTAGTTGGCAGTTCGAGCTTCGGCAGATGCAAAGAACCAACAAGCGATTGGTAGAAGAGCTTAGCTCACTTTTGGCATCAAAGAAAAAGAGGAAACGGAGAAAAGGTGTAGACCAGCTCGAAAGAGATTGTGCTAATTGCCACACTCGCGTCACCCCAGAATGGCGAAGAGGACCCAGCGGCAAGAGAGATCTGTGTAACAGCTGCGGACTGAGATATGCCAAACTTGTGCGTCATAGATGTCTATTCATATTGCATCCTTGATCATATGCTGACTGCTATAGCAAAAGGTTGGTCGGGGATCGTCCCGCACTGCACCGTCCACTTCAGACAAGGGTGGAGGAAGTCCTACCCAGCCCACAACATTAAACACACAGCCAATGAACACTCCTTCCAATGGCACCACGAGTGCAAGCGTCAACCAGCAGCCGTCGTCAAAATCTCCTACCACTCTCACCAATGGATCTCCTACAATGACACTGCATCAAACACACCAGACGCATCAGCAGCAGCACCAACAGCAGCAGCAACAGCACAATCATCAACATCAGCATCAACATCAACATCAACATCAACAAAGTCAGACCCATTCAATCCAAAAAAGCCCTCTTATTGGTAGTTCACCCGTTTCGCCTACATCTAATGTACCTCAAAACATGCTACCCATACATATTCGGAGGGGAAGCTTGGGCTCAATACCAAAGCCGATGTCCCCGCAACAGCATATGCGGAAGAGCAGCCATGGCTCTATTCCGACATTACCGCCCGAAATATTTTCTGCATATGGGAACGGATCTTCTATGATGCAGGGCATCCAAAGCACTAACCATATTCGCCCAAACGGTGGATCCAATCAAACCGATGATGGCGGTGGCATACGGTAGTGGTGGTTTATGCTTGGATTTTTGGTATTCGGGGATTTGATTTTACTACATCGATTGTGCTATCAAGAAGTCCTTTTGTTATTTTATCGGATTTGCCTTTTGGGGAATTTTTTATATCTTTTTAACTTTCTACGCCTGTTGCTTTTATACCTCTTTTTTTTTTTGCTTTCGAATGTATTGTTTTCATTGGCATGATGGGTGTTTGCTATTTCCAATGCTTGTTCCGGGGGAATTGCTGCGAGGGCGACTTCCTGGCGCTGTGCAGTGGGATTTTTGGATAAGGGGACTTGTCGGCGTATCTGGATTTATTGGTTTGGTCTCTTGGCGATTGGGTAGCTGTATTCTCGGTCGGGTTGTTCGTTTGGAGTGGTGATGAAAAGGGCTCTCATTTTGACGGTGGGAATTACTTTGGCTTCACACTGCTGTAGTTCTGAATATTGATTGCTGCTGACCCGCACGTACGATAGTGAAGTTTCATCAATCAACTAATTAACTCGTCACCGCGCTGCAATGAACACCCTCACTCACTCATCCTGTGGCAGGCGGGGTATAGAGTTCTTGGTACTGTGGTACGTCAACGCTGGCAACCCGGATGGAGTTAGCGTGGCTGCCTGCATGTCGGGCCTCAGCCCAGCCAGTTGACGACGAGGATGCCTCACCAGTTGGATGAACAGCCCTCATCCTCATAGATAGATATATCCGCTTCTATCCTGCCTACCTACTTAACCCAGACCAGCATGCAAACACCACCCCCCACCTCCGCAATGCCTGCACCAATAGAAGCTCGCTCTATGGCCTCGCTGACAGCATTGGCCAACTCTCCCCCAACCCGGCGCCCCGACTTTCAAGTCTCGTTTGAGCGCAAGGGGATTTTGCTGTGGATTGTGCGCGTTCCTGAAAAGAAAGGTGACTATTCCCCCTTAGCCTACATAATAAATACGTGGTCCCAACTACCTGCTTCCGTCACATATCACTCGGGGGACCGGGGAGCTGATCGTTGCCTTATATTTGGAGATATCATTTTGACACCGATACACCCTGCGAGAAGCTCGCATACCGCCACGAGGGCGGATATTGAGGCGTGTCTGTATTATCTGCATCTGCATGAAAGCTCCTCCTCTAGTCGGGATATCCCCACGGTAGCGACGCTGATTAGGAGATATCCGGCCGAGGGCAGTCAGTGGGATGTGGCAAATATTGTTGTGCCCGAGATGGGGAGGGAGGAAGCGAGAATTGAAATGCTGGGAGAGGGGTATAGAGTGTTCGGGAAACGATCGGCCCTGACTCCGCCGACGCTACCGAGGACTCCCGCCGTGGCCGGCGCGGGGTTCGAGAGGAAGCCTGTTCCGTTTGCACAGAAGCAGCAGCCCGGTGAGCCGCTTCCACTCATAAAGGTGATGCATATGGAGGGAGAGGGCTTCTGGGACAGGGTCAAGGGTCGGAGGAAAAAGAGTGAAAGCAGCCGACCAATAGATCGCACTCCCACCCCAGAGGTAATTGGCGGCGGTAGTGGTAGGACGAAGAAGAAACGTGATTATGTCTTTGACGGGTTGTGGACGGATACTGGTGGTGCAAGTTGCGGACGGTGCGAGTTCAAGGAGGAAAGGACGGGGAAGTATATCAAGGTATTGCATGATTTTGCTTCATCAACCCATCCGCCACTATCTGTTAACAGTGTTTTTCAGTGTAAATACTATCCCGCCGACACGAATGAAAAGTCAACTCTCCTCTCGGTGATGGAGTTTAAGCCGCCATCTGCGCTGGGACACCACGTGCACCACAGACAGTCATCGGACGAAAAGGCAAAGATGGGAATGTTGATTGTGCATGGGCCGGGACAGGACATGTTGGATTTGCTGGTGGCAGCGAATATAGCCCGGCAATTTCGTGAGTTGATTTCTTGAAAAAAATAATAATAATAATTAATAATGAGCCAATTTCTGTGTAATCTAGAGGTGGGGAACGCGGGGTGCCGGTGTGTGGTCGCAGACTGTCTGTACGTGGAAGAATGGCGGCGAGAGGAGACGTTGTTATACCCCGGTTTCTGGTTTGGTTTGGGAAGAATGTTCGGGTTTTCTAGAATTTTAATTGGGGCTGGATAGACGTGGCCGTCGCGATGGATATGGTCTACGTGTAGGTGAGAGGCTGTGATTAGGTGTCAGTGTTTGGAAATTTCCAGTCAATGTATCGCCATTCATGAGTACATAGGCATAGTTGCTCTCGTTGGTTAGATTTTTCACCGAGCGGGGTGAAAAACGTCTTGTTTATGAGAGCAGGCTCCATTCGAGTCGAACTCTGGAGTAAGACGGTAGATACTAACTAACTCTTTGTATAGGGTGGGATAGGATCCATGGTTGAATGTCTTGCGAGCCAGTTTCGGACGCATTTCCACCCGTGGCACCGTGCAGGACATGGTCACATTTTTGGATCCCCAGTTAACAGCAAAGCTATCAGCGAATTTAAAGGGACTCTATGCGAAAATGGGTTGGCTACAGGTGCCCGGCTGTTACTTTTCGATGTCACGACTAGTGCTGCACACGATACGAGACGAGATTTATAGGTCCTGACCGACTCGTCTTGTTAGCCATCTAGTTTCGCTCGCGCGGGACCACCCTGTCAGATCCCTTGGATACCCGAGACTCTAACAAGAGGGGGTAGGTTGAGGCATCAATTTCAACTGTACCTCCTCTAGTATCTCACCAATGGAGATCAAGGTCTGTCACTCCATTTCTAGTCTCCATGCTTCAGTCTCTGGTTGGGATCGAAAAGTTAACCTCGAGGTGTATAGGATGTGTGCCCTTGGGACTTGTTTGGAATGAACTGATTGGGCCTCCACACGCTTCATTTATCATCACTCGCGAGTACTCGGGAGATCAAGGGAATAGGCCCGGGATATCTCGTCTCGTCTCATCACAGTCCAACCCCGTCTCGAATCCCGGAACGAGTACCGGGAACGGTTCGTCTCGTGTGCAATTAGACGTGAGCTGCTACCTGCTACCATTCTTTATCCACTGCTAATATATGAGTAGGCAAAGCAAGAAATTCGAGCCGGAGCAATGGTGGACAAAGTCAATGGGCAACAGTCGGGAGAGCTTCTTGCAACCAATGATCGAAATGGTTGGGCAATTTCACGACAATAGAGATGACAATGATTAGCCCTTGGCGATACTATCGAAGCAATGTCGGAAATGATTGGACGGTTAGTTGGATACATCTCTCGCTCTTCTGGTATCTCTATTCTAACCTTCTGGTAATAGGTCTTCTTCTTTGCGATCTAGTTATTTTCTCGACTGGGTACATCAAGAATCTCATGGGCTGTAACGGCAACGAGCACTGTGTGGGCGTCGGAACTAGGGTCAATGATCCGATGGATTTGGCGGAAACAGATGCAAGAGCCCAGGCTGCGCGGTTGGCGGTTACGCTCTTGATGAAGCTGGAGGCTGTTTGGGGCGATCAGCTTCTCCAAGATGGCCTTGTTGAGCGTTGGGTATGGAGGCGTCGCTCACTGTTGTACCTGCCAGAGGACAGAAGCTTGATTATAGAAGTTGGACAAGAGCTCAAGATTAGGCAAGCGATTATGCACATTGAGATGGATGCTATGGAGCTGCAGTTGCTCTACGACCACGAGCCGAATTTCGGATATTGCGTCATAATGCCCAGTTTCTGTATCCGAACCCGCAAAGAGGAACTACTACTTCCTCCTGATACCATCCACAATCTTATACATCCGATCTGCTTGAGTATTGGAGTCTCATTACTTTGTCCATCTTTTCTTTATTCTCGTGTATCTCAGTAGACCTACATGTATGTGACGATCCGCTCTGTGGTGGGCAAACTCAGCTACCTCCGCTAAGGATGTAGGGTACAACACAAAGCACTACCAAATCCATGCCCTCACTCGGTCAAGACTGCAACTGATTCTGATGTGAAAATGCATATGGCGGATATATAATGTACAAGCCCTATCACCGAATGCCGCAATATTTTCCGAGTAGACTTAGACAATTTATTCCTTTAGCAAGGACTCCTCCACTTTGCACACGTAGGTAGCTGTCCTTGTACCTGACAGCAAGCAAGCTCTCTCAGCCTCCTGTACTGCCACAGAGCTTCGTGTCAACCACCATCGTCTTTGCCAATAACCGCACAACTAGAAATAGCCAGAATCAGCAAGTGCGATATCTCATCTAATTCGCGAGCTCCGGCCATCAAAGTTATCGATGGATTACTCGGATAGTTTAGAAGTTGTCCCAACCCCGCCAACCCCGCCAACCGACGGAAGTTTCAAGAAGCATCTCGGAAGCTCTTTTATCGCCATGCAAGTCCACCCAACACCAAAAAGGAAGCGGTCAATCGGGCCGGAAACTCAAACTTTACCGCTTGAGATCCCCGAAACGCCGTGGCGGGACAACGAGACTGCCGCATTGAGACAGGAATCGCCACACAGAGAGAAGCTGGCTGGTCACTTCCACAGCATGAAGCTGGCAGAAGACAGGATCATTGTACTTGGTGACGAGATGGAGGCAGAACAAGAAGCGAGACCAGCAATCAAGCGTAGGCGGGAAACGAAGAAGGCGGGGAAGGCCATCGAGCCTCTTGAAGTTGGAAACGGAAATGGAAACGGGAATCTAGCGGTGTCTCCACCAGCAGAGATGTCAAATGATCAGGACCCCACACAATTTCAAGAACAGCGCAGTAAACGCCTCAAGTCTCCACCACCACCGCCCATTAGCCCCGACGAGTCGGGAAACCAAGGCCAATACAAATCTGCATCGCCAGAAGACGATGACGAAAGTGATCCGGATGTGTATGGAATTGCCTATATACCAACTCCAATGCAGCGCTATGTTAGAAGTCAAAAGCGTATGCAACAGGTGCATTACCTCTCCCTCATCTCCCGTTGTCACCTTCGATTTCGGGAATTGACATTGCTCTGCTAATGGATTTGCGGTCTTCACAGATCCAGAACTATAAATCGCGAGAGTCTAAGGAGGCCAGAGAAAAAAGAACTGCGGAAAGGAGAAGGAGAAGAAGTCAGAGTCGAGCTGATGCTGTAAACACTGCTGGGACGGATGATGGCACGAAAAAGAAAGCTGTGCAGTTCCTTTTATGATTGGGACTGACTTGGTGTTAGGGAGTGCTTTATGCAGTTATTTCGGGGATTAGCGTCCGACCTTAAGATGCGGCAATGGGTGGAATCTGCGGAGTATGGTGTAATGGAGTTATTTCCGTCATTTGTTTTGCTTGGAGGGTTTTATAGGACCTGGATGTTAGTTGGCTTCACTTGTTATGTTACCCAGAACCATTTGATTGCTCAAAACGAGCAATGCAAATAATACTAAGAAATGAATGTACATTATAGTACAAATATATAATATACAACCCACAGCAAAGCTGCTAACATGCCTTACCAAAACTTATACCAGGGTTTCTGTGACGCAGCCACCGCTTCCGTTGTTCCTGCCGTTCCCGCCTTTTCCCTCTGTGTTCTCTTCTCTGCGATCGTCTGTTCTCGTTCCACCCTTTTGGCTTCAATGATTTCAGCTGCTTTCCTCATACCAGCCTTCTCCTTCCTCCGCCGGTACTGGCATCTCTCGTAACAGGCAATACTTGTTAGTACAAAACCGCCCACCGCCCAATTACATGACTTCGGCACCCCACCTACGTCCCAATAGTAAGCACTTTGCCGCCGGACTATCTTGGAAACGGTCTGTGCGTGGTACTTACCTCCAAAGATAAACCTCACTCCACCAACCGCAAACCCAGCGCCCATGCCGTAGAGATTTGCTTCCCTGAAGCATGGCTGTAAATGCACCTTCTTAAAGTCTTCCCATGTGATCGTTCCGGCTGCATCTTTGAGTGTGGGGACCGCTTCCCGGCTAAGGCTGTTGGCGGGCTGGTCGGGCGGGGGTTCGAAGTATCGCTTTGTTTCCGGTGGAGTAGTGTGCAGCGGGGTGGTGGTGGTTTGGTTATCCTCTTCCGGCAGCATTGTGGCTCTGATGAAGATTTGGGAGCAGTAGTTCCAAGGTAACAATGTGGATGGTTGATATGACGATTTGATTGCCCGCTTGAGGTTGGCGTCATCCAGCCCTGCAAGGTACACGTGCCGCACTCAAATTACCAACGCGAAGTAACCGCGTCCATTCCCCGTTTCAATAATAACACCACGCCCACTATCGCGATCCACCGCGACTACCACGAGAATTTCCTCCTCCTCGTCTGCATTTATAAACGACCACACTATACGGTATCACAAACGACCATAAAAACATTAAGATGTCTTCTTTTCGCAGCCGCACACGCTTTGTGAAGCGAGGCGGTCGTGGTGGCGGCAGCGGCGGCAGGGGATTCGAGCGAAAATACAAAACGACGACGGTAACTTCAGGGACGCTACTTTCCACGGAGGGAACCTCAACGGAAGAGAAGTTCGAGCGTGTGCGATTGGGGAACCAAATCGACGAGGCGATGGGGTTCCCACGCTACGAGAGCGGGCCACGGAAAGTGGGATGGATGATCAACATGCACTCTACAATCGTTGAGGTGGAGGGTACAGGCGGAAAGGCTGCCGTGGATTACTACTTTTTGGACGGTCTTGGAGAGAGCTTTAAGGCTACGGTTATATACGACCCGTACTTCTTAATCGCGTGTAAGCAGGGTACGGAGGGAGAGGTGGAGGAATGGCTGCGCCGGAAATTCGAGGGATTGATCAAGAAGACTTTGAGGATAACGAAAGAAGACCTAAGCATGGTTAGCTACGGCTCCAATTATGAAGACGAACGGGCGGGGCTAACACGCTTTAGCCAAATCACCTCTTGGGTTACCGACGGACGTTCGTACAGTTAGAATTTGTCAATGTTGCCGATCTACTAGCTGTGCGAAAGGGGATCATGCCAATAGCTGCGAAAAATAAGAAGAATGTAGATGTTATGGATGCTTATGCAGAGGTTGTGAGGTGAGGCACTCCGGGAGGCGGAGTGCGGCCTTTTGATGTATGCTAATTGAGAGGAAAGTGCAACCGCTGGTTACGACTTTTTAGATGACGGTAATGATTCACGAAACAAACCTACGGTGGCTGGCGATCCAAGCGAGTACATTGTTGATATACGAGAGTACGACGTACCCTACCATGTCCGGGTTGCTATAGACAAAGACATTCGAATAGGTAAATGGTATACGGTGGAAGCAAAGCACGGTGTGATCTCAATAAAATGCATTGAAGACCGGCTGGAGCGTCCTGACCCGGTCGTTTTGGCATTCGATATCGAAACTACCAAGCTGCCGCTGAAGTTCCCAGACGCATTAATTGACCAGATAATGATGATTTCGTACATGATAGAAGGACAGGTGAAGGTGCTAGATCATTATAACAGTATTTTGTGCTTACTGGTTCTAGGGCTTCCTGATCACAAACCGGGAAATAGTGTCAGAAGACATCTCGGATTTCGAATACACGCCCAAACCAGAATATGAAGGGCAGTTTATGATCTTCAATGAGCCCGATGAAAAGGCGGTTCTAGAGCGGTTTTTCGAACACATAAAAGAATCCAAACCTACGGTTATTGTGACATACAACGGTGATTTCTTCGATTGGCCATTTATAGAAGCCAGAGCATCGTTCCTAGGAATAGACATGTATCGGGAAATTGGATTTCGAAAAGACTCGGAAGATCAATACAAGAGCACCTACTGTGTACACATGGACGCATTCTCATGGGTGAAGCGTGATTCTTATTTACCACAAGGAAGTCAAGGCTTGAAAGCTGTGTGCGTGGCGAAATTGGGATACGATCCAGACGAATTAGATCCAGAGTTGATGACAAGGTCAGTAGTCTTACAATATCAATGGGCCGTTATCTAAATTTATAGCTAGGTACGCAGCCGAAAAACCGCAGACCCTGGCGGAGTACTCAGTGTCAGATGCTGTTGCGACATATTATCTTTATATGAAATATGTGCACCCCTTTGTCTTCTCACTCTGCACTATTATTCCGTTAAATCCGGATGATGTGTTGAGGAAGGGAACTGGAACCCTGTGTGAAATGTTGCTTATGGTAAGTAGAAACTATTGAATCTGTTATATGTGTTGACTTTGGCTTCAGGTACAGGCGTATCAGAAAGGCATTGTTTTACCCAATAAGCACAAGGGCATGCCAGAGTCATTCTATGAAGGCCATCTCTTGGAGTCGGAGACGTACGTTGGTGGTCACGTCGAGTCTATTGAGGCTGGAGTGTTCCGGAGTGACATTCCTGTCAACTTCGTTATCGATACTACAGCAATTGATAAGCTAGTGGGTGAACTGGACGCTGCTTTGAAGTTCAGTATTGTTGTGGAAGGTGGTAAGAAGTTGGAGCAAGTAACCAATTATGAGGAGGTGAGAAGTCCAACGCGATATTTGTGGAGACAATACACTAATAAACCAACAGGTTAGGGAAAGTATCAAAGAAAAGTTACTTCAACTAAAGGATGTGCCCCAACGCAAAGAACGCCCGTCTATCTACCATTTGGACGTAGCCTCTATGTATCCCAACATCATGACCACCAATCGTTTGCAACCTGACTCTATGATTCAAGAGGCCGATTGTGCTGCTTGTGATTTCAATAGACCTGGAAAGACTTGCGATCGCCGGTTACCATGGGCCTGGCGAGGAGAATATTTGCCAGCAAAGCGTGACGAGTACAATATGATTAAGCGGGCGCTGGAGAATGAGACGTTTCCCGGGCGGCACCCAAACCAACCTCGGCGAACATGGGATGATCTGGAGAACGAAGAGCAGGCTGGCCACGTCAAAAAGCGTTTGATAGAATTCAGCAAAAAGATCTATCACAAGATTCACGAGTCCAAAACCATCGAGAAGGAAGCCATTATTTGTCAAAGAGAAAACCCTTTCTACGTCGATACAGTAAAGAGCTTTCGTGATCGTCGCTATCACTTCAAGGGACAGCAGAAAGTGTGGAATCGCAAAACCGGCGAACTGAAATCTGTTAGTGCGTCAGCTCCCGAAATCGAACAAGCAAAAAAGATGGTTATTCTGTTTGATTCCTTGCAATTAGCCCACAAAGTTATCTTGAATAGTTTTTATGGATACGTCATGAGAAAGGGCTCTCGTTGGTACTCTATGGAGATGGCTGGAGTTACATGTCTTACAGGCGCTCATATCATTCAAATGGCGAAGGAATTAGTAGAACGCGTTGGGCGGCCACTTGAACTGGATACTGACGGTATCTGGTGTATTCTACCTGCAACGTTTCCTGAGAACTTTGGGTTCAAACTTGAAGGAGGCGGGAAATTGCCCATATCATACCCCTGCGTCATGTTGAATCACTTAGTGCATGAGAGGTTCACGAATGATCAATATCAGGAACTGGTTGACCCTGCAACGTACCGATATGAGACGCATAGCGAGAACACCATCTTTTTCGAGGTTGATGGCCCTTATAGGGCCATGATTCTACCAACTTCAAAGGAAGAGGACAAGAACTTGAAGAAGCGGTATGCGGTGTTTAACCATGATGGAAGTCTTGCGGAGTTGAAAGGCTTCGAGGTCAAGCGCCGTGGTGAGTTGAAACTTATTAAGATTTTTCAGACCCAGATCTTCAAGTTTTTCTTGGAAGGCACGACGCTTCAGGAATGCTATGAAGCTGTTGCAAAGATTTCGAATCAATGGCTTGATGTGCTGTATTCTCATGGATATACATTAGCCGACGAAGAGCTAATTGACCTTATTTGTGAGAACCGAAGTATGTCCAAGTCTCTTGAGGAGTATGGCAGTCAGAAATCAACATCGATCACCACAGCAAGGCGACTGGCGGAATTCCTTGGAGATCAGATGGTAAAGGACAAGGGATTGGCCTGTAAGTTCATTATTTCAGCAAGACCTCGCAGTGCCCCTGTTGCGGAAAGAGCAATTCCGGTGGCGATATTCTCAGCGGAAGAGTCTATCAAACGACACTTCTTGCGACGATGGCTCAAGGATGACCCAGGCGATATGAATCCACGCGGAATCATTGATTGGGGGTACTACCTTGAGCGTCTGGGCTCCGTTATTCAGAAACTTATTACGATTCCTGCCGCACTTCAAAAGTGCCGAAACCCCGTGCCCAGAGTGGCACACCCGGACTGGCTTCAAAGGCGGATTAACACCAAGGACGACAGGTTCAAGCAAAAGAAGATGACCGATATGTTCGTTCGCCATGAAGGTCCGGCTCCAGCCCCAGAACTGGATATGGAGGATTTTGGAAAGACTGCTGTCAAAAAGCCTATAGTTGGAACGGCGATGAAGCTAGGAAAGCGAAAAGCACGGACAGAGAGAGAGGAACTACCTTCAGATGATCCATTTGCTAGTCTTCCTGATGAGATGCCGTCAATGACGGATGATTACAAGGGATGGCTTAAATATCAAAAAAAAAAGTGGAGAATCCAGAAACACGCACGGGAAAGACGAAGGCAGTTGTATGGTGACCAGCCCGGGGGTGCGCAGGACGGCCTAGGAGGCTACTTCAGGAATAAAGCGCAGACACTCTTCGTCAAAGACTGGCAGGTTTTGCAGCTGAAAGCTTCTGAAGCTGCGGGCGAAGTTAAGGCATGGGTTCTGATTGAGAACAAGATCCAGATTTTGAAGATTAAGGTTCCCCGACAACTCTTCATGAACCTCAAAGAGAACGACCTGCCAGACGCCGAAATCGAAGGATGCATGGCGGAAAAAGTAAACCACACGCTGCCGAACGGACATCCATCAGTGCACCTGTTCAAGCTTACCATGCCAGAGGAAGTGTATGTTTCGGAAGCCAAGAAATTGTCGCACCTTTTCTGCCATCCTAGCGTGGAAGGGGTTTACGAAACTCAAGTCCCTTTGACAATCAGGGCTGTACTGGATCTAGGAAGCATCTGCACCTTTGACGATACCCAGAAGGGTGCTCTAGGAAAGGGTCTTGAACAAGGTTTCGATCTATCGACTCTAAAGCGCGTTGAGAGCAAGACCCCATATCTCCATCGAAATCTGCTGGAATATTTTTTCGTATACCATGTTGTTGCCGGAGATAGACAGATCTTTGCCTTTTTCTCGACTGTCAAAGACGAAGCTGATGTAGTGGTTCACAATACTAAAGATACCAGCCTCCCTAACATGGACAAGTTATACGCCGAGCAGCTTCTTGCGCGACAAACAAAGGAACCGGATGGGCCATGGCAAAAGCCGTTCGAGTACCAAGAAAAAATACGTTTCAAGATTTCCTCCACCAATACCAAGAAAAAGCTCCAGAAGGTGCTCTCAGATATCATAAAGAACCTGAGATCAGATGAGTCGAAGCCGAAGATGGTGGTAATTCAATCATCAAGACGCCAGCTTTTGATTGAAACCATACCGGTGTTGAACGAATTCCCTATTCTACCGCTAAAACCTGATCCATCCGACAGCAACTTGCCGTCCTTGGGATGGCAGACATTCGTTGCGAAGAGAGTTGTGACCCATTATCTCGCACTTGGGTCGTGGGTCTCGCACCTGATTGACTTGGCACGGTACGGAGACATTCCGATTTGCAACCTGGAACGAGATGACCCCAAGTTTCTTATTGATATTGCATACGCCCGACGGTTGCAAAGCAATAATGTCGTTCTTTGGTGGTCGCCCTCGGCAAAGCCGGACCATGGAGGACATGAGAAGGATGATATATTGGGATCAATGGAGACTGTGGAAATGCCGATTATCAACAGTCCAGGATCATATTCCTCGGTTTGTATTGAAATTGATGTTCGCAACCTTGCGATCAATACGATTCTCACTTCATCTCTCATTAACGAGCTTGAGGGCAGCGACTCGGTCACCCTCAACCCCGCGGCACCGACAGAAGACGGCCAAGGAGATGGTGCAAACGTGATCTTCGCCGACAATGCGTTCGCTACTGCAGGTGTAATGGTTCTGCGGGATATGGTCAAAGCTTGGTGGTCCGAGGCTTGTAGAGGGAATAATATGGCCGACATCATGGTTCAACATATTGTTCGATGGGTGGAGAGTCCCGATTCGTTTTTTTACGATCGAGCCCTTCATTATTACGTCCAGACGATGTCCAAGAAAGCCTTTCTTCAGCTAATGACCGACTTTCGACGTGTTGGATCTAATGTGGTGTTTGCGAACGCCAATCGCTTGTTGGTGCAGACCACAAAGATGGATGTCGGAAATGCGTATGCATACAGTCAATACATTCTGAAGGCCATCAAAGCAAAACCACTGTTTCACTTCCTGGATATGGAAATCAAGGAATACTGGGATTACATGATCTGGTATGATGACGTGAACTATGGTGGCAAGGCATGTGAGGAGGTCGTCGAGGCGGAGAAGCAGGCTCTGAATACAGTCATGCATTGGCAACTTGTGAAGTTTTTACCCACGACTCTGCAAAGCGTGTTTCACGAGTGGGTGGTTGAATTCATTGAGATCATGTACGGAAACAAACACGCATTGCCAGACTCTGGAATAGAACTGTCGACCCCAAGACCGACCCAATTGTTGCCTAAGAAGACGGATGACGACCCGGAGAAGATTGTCCTGGGCAAAGACTTCCAGAAACCCTTACGCAAGCAGCTCGCACAACTTGTGCGCCGGCAGCAGGAATCAATGATACATCCTGAGATGGAAGTCGACTTTGAATTCCCGAAACTTCCGGGTGCCGTAAAGACACTGAAGAACCCAGCATTTCAGTTGATACGATCGCTCACGGCGGTCTTTATGCTTGCCAAAGAAATCAGCACTGAAGCTCGAATGCTCCGAAGGGAACTTCTTGGATTACTCGATGTGAAAGAGTTCAGCCGCGAAGGAATATTCGACAACCCGAGTGAGAGTCTCAAGTTCTCACAGGTCATCTGCAACGAATGCACCATGCCCCGAGATCTCGACCTTTGCAAACACGAAGACCTTATGCCAGAGCTTACGGAGGAGCCTGGACAAAAGAAGGAGAAAGCATGGAAATGCCCATACTGCGGAAGCGAATACGATCGGTTGGCATTCGAAGAGAAGATGATTGGTCACCTACAGCAGATGATTACTGCCTACAACACTCAGGACCTGAAGTGTAGCAAGTGTGGTCAATTGAAGGAAAACGAGTTCGAGGAGCATTGCAAATGTTCGGGACAATGGGCTACTACTATTGACAGGGAAGGACTCGTGAAACGGTTGGCGGTCTACAAGAGTGTTGCGGAGTTCTATGATTTCAACATGTTGATGGATGTTTCTATGGGTATCATGGAGATGATCTGATTTTGTATGTAGATGTTCTGTGTTCAGGGTTAGGGGTTTGTTGGCATATAGGTTTGGTGTTTGTTCCCGTTTTGATTCTCGTTTTATTCTCGTTCTCTGTTCTTGTATTTTACGCATCTTTGGGTGCAACTATTGCGTTCTTGCTACTTTACTTAGATCGAATACATGGGCGGTAATTATTCTGCAGACTATTCGGGTGAGATATGATGATGGTTTGCGCACGGACCCGGTATCAAAACGAATGTGATTATGAGATTTATCACACATGAGCCTCACTCGATGATTTTTCTAGTATCCAAAAAACCCTAACCCACGCTGGGCGCAAGTCACCCTTTTTAATTACTTGAGCAGTTATCGACACCCCTTTTCTCGTGCCCAGCCGCGGGAGACTAAATACACCTCCAACGAATTCAGGAAGTAGCAGTAAATTCAGTTCAATACTGAGTGTAAATATCTACAGAGGTATGTATACCGGTTTTCATCTCACTAAGAGGGACGGATTGCAAACGTACCCCTATGTGCGTGGGTTAGGGTTTTCCGGATACTTGAAAAACCGTTGAGTATATCCGAGTCACTGTTGCCCGGCACCGGCACCACCACTACAGCTACCAACACCACCACCAACACCTCCACCGCCACAACCACAACTATAACCACCACCACCGCATTATGACGACAGCTCACAGGTGCCTCCATCATCTTTATCACGCCATTATTTGCTACTAATACTCCTTCCTCTCCCAGACCTACCTTCGACCCGGCACGTGGTAAAGAGCTCCCCAAAGGTCCTGCTTACCACCAACGTCTCCTTCCTGCGCACACGAAACTTAAGATTCGAAAGCCTGGTCAAGGAGGTGATGTCAATCGTGATGTCCGTGACCTCCACACAGAGCTTCTCAACGCTGAAGCCGCTGCACGCGCACGCACAAACCAAGGCATGCTACATGCTTCATTGGAACTGGAAATGAAGATCACTGAAGCACCGGCAAATAAAAGAGCGATCCAAGACCAAGTAGATTGTCCGGTGCACGAACAGACAAAGCGGCGGAAGATATTAGAAGAAACGAGAGATATCGATGCGGATTCCGACGGCACTGGAGAGGATAGTGATAGCAATTGTGAAGACGAAAGTGATGATGATTCTGACGACGAGGACGAGACTATTGAGTTGTGGAAGGAGTTAGAGAAAATCAAGAGGGAAAGAGCACAACAGAAAGAGAAGGATGTGTGTTCTGCCCATACCCATTCTCAATGAAGTGGTAGTTAATGACATGAGCATAGCAGGAACGAGAGCAACAGGAGTTGAACGAGGCAAAGGAGTTTCGTATAGCTCGCGGAAACCCTCTACTGAACCCCAAATCAATGGCCGATTTTAGTGTGAAGCGTAGGTGGGATGATGATGTCATTTTCAGGAATCAGGCACGTGGAACGGATGATAGGAACTTGAAGAAAGCGTTCGTGAACGACCTTCTGAGGTCTGACTTTCACAAGAAATTCATGGTGAGTTTCCATTTCATTGTTTTAAGCAGTAACTCACGGGTAGCGTCCAGAACAAGTATGTGCGATAGATCTTTCTCACCGTTGCAAGCTTTTGGTTTGATTGTATTGTACTTCCCCATATTTTATCCTTTGTAAGCCCAGGCTTAAAATACTACCAATACATTCATTGCGGAACCCACCGCTGCTTTCAAAAGTTCGTGCGAATTTCAGAAAGCGCCGTGAACTTTCCTGCTATCCTCCACTTTTACGGCGTTTCTTCTTTCGCAGCCAATCGCAGCGTCTCTCCATTCCCAGCTGGTCTCCTTCACACTTATAATGTGGAATGGATCTCGTTTCAAATCTACACTAAGCGTGATTGCGTATACGGCTGTATGATATTCTCTATCTATCTATCTATCGAAAGCGACTCTGCGTTCATCGGAAGCTCGCTGGAGACGACAATACATAAGTGCACTTGGAAATGGGAGCTGGCTGGGAGATGGTTTTCAAATGCACTTGGATACGGGTGAACTTGGAGACAGTACTCGAGTGCACTTAGAGACGGTGCTTGGAAGCTGGCAGGAGATGGTTCTCAGGTGTACTTGGGGACAGCATTTGGGTGCACATAGAGATAGTACTCGGAAGCTGGGTGAAGACAGTCGATCTGGCGGGAGCATGCTGGAAACGGCAGAGAAGGACTCGTCAGGAGCAGGCCGGAGACGGTCGATCTGAGCTGGCCGGGAGCATGCTAGAGACGGTAGAGATGGACCCTCCGAGACCATGTTAGAGACGATAGAGATAGAGCATGCTACGACTCAACTAGCTCGAGATGATGAACTGCGGTGGTAAACGCTCATCTTGAGTATCGTAGCTAGCTTCCGTCTCCAAGTGTACTTGAGCACCGTCTCAAGCCTAACCTCGGTGAAAGCACAGTTGCCGTCGATAGATAGGACAATTGAAATCGCGCAGGGTATAATCTCAGAGCTTCCTTCGAACCCAAAGCTTCCTGCACACCCAAACCTTCGCGCTCACCAAAAGCTTCCTGCAAGCACGAGTCAGAAGTATGGCCAAAACCGCCTCCAGAGAACCAAGAGTTTACCGTACCGGTAAACCTAAACTTTTCACTACTCGAAAGCTAGACATATCCCAGCGCTTTCAGAGTAGCCTCGAAGATATCAACTTTCATGCTAGTGAAAGCTAGAAATCGACTTACGGAAATTCGCGATGTACATTGTCACATGTCTCGGTGATTTCTCATTTCGTCTGTTTTTGCCATAGTTCGTACTCAAACTCTATCCCACCCTCCCTCTGCACTCCCTCTGGAACTTCCTCACCCACGAAGTTCGAAAGCGCCTCCCTCCCCATTTTAATCCATCCAACCCCTTCCTTTGCCAACTCGACAGGGAAGAAAGTGTCCACCTCAAACTTCGTATCGATTCTTGTCAACAGCACACTTTGTGTAAAGGAGTGATCCAGCGCCACCCGATAGATCTCTGCGCCACCAATTACAAAGATCCTTTCCACCTCCTCCCGCGCCGAGAGCTTTGCTAACGCGTCGTCGAGCGAAGTGGCAGTGAGTACTTCGCCTCTTGGCGTTTGCAAATCCACTGAAGCATCACGTGACAACACGACATTCAGACGACCAGGTAATGGCCTGTATGGAGGTGGGATAGAAAACCAAGTTTTGCGTCCCATTATTACGGCGTTTTTACGCGGGGGTAACGAAGAGGGCGGTGAAAGCAGTCGCCTGGTAACTCGGGAGAAGTACGCGAGATCAGATTTGAGTCGCCATGGGAGGGAGCCAGCATGACCAATACCAAGCGATGGAGACATTGCCGCGACGATAAGGATCAGTGGCTTCGGAGGAACTGGGGACGACATGCTGATGAAATCGGGTGGCGTGTGGTGGTGAGCAATAGCGCAAGTATCCATATGTGTGCAGTGATGCGGAGTGCACTGAGAGAGAATGGAACGGTACAAAAGTATCAGCCAAACCATGTTTCTTGGCACTCAATACCCAATTTCCACGACTCTGAGTATCGTGACTACTCCATGTTTAACACTCTAAGAGAGTGAAGGGCTATCGCTTGGACATTGTACTGTGTTTAACTTCAATATATTATCCTGAACGCTAGCATAGCTCCAGTTTATTAAGGGGAAAGAAATTGTAGAACAGCTGGCAGAAATTATATACCAAAGTTGCAGCTAGAGTCTAATCAGAGCCGCAAAAAGTAAAAGTTTACAGTTCGTCTGCTTCATCCACCAACGTCAACGCTCCTCCCGCATCGCATTTCGACCCTTTGATACTCGAAACTCCAGGCAAGTGCGCCATACTTTCCCGATGTTCCTTCAGATACTCACATACTGATATCGCTGCAGTTTCTCTTTGATTAATCTATAACTGACAACCCTACGTACCCCACACTATGGCTTTCGCGGGACAAACTCCCACTATCATTGTGCTGAAAGAGGGTATGCATCCCCCGCTCCTCTGTATTAAGACCAATCGATTAAGCACTCGTATTTCTGCGCATGATAAAGCTAATCCGAGGGGTTGTTGGATTCAATCAGGAACGGATGCATCTCAGGGTCGAGGGCAGATGCTCTCTAACATCAACGCATGTCTAGCAGTACAGGATACTGTCAAGTCCACCTTGGGGCCTTACGGAGGTGATCTTCTCATCGTCGATGCAAATGGGAAGCAAACGATTACAAACGACGGTGCTACGGTGATGAAGGTCTCTATCCTTTCCGCTTTCTCCCCAGTCATATCATCTACTCGCATTACCAGCAATTGCTAATCCATCTTTCATCTCCTCAGTTACTAGATATTGTCCATCCCGCTGCACGAATACTTACCGATATTGCTCGCTCCCAAGATGCAGAAGTCGGTGACGGCACGACCTCGGTCGTTGTCCTTGCGGCAGAGTTCCTGAAGGAGAGCAAAGGCTTCGTCGAAGAAGGCGTCTCCTCCCGCGTCCTTGTCAAGGGTTTCCGCGCTGCCGCCCGATTGGCAGAGAACAAGATCAAGGAGATTGCCGTCAAGATCGATCAGACGAATAAAAGGGATACGCTGTTGAAGCTTGCATCTACAGCTATGAGCTCAAAGCTGATCAAGCGGAATTCGGTGTTCTTTGCGGATATGGTTGTTAATGCTGTGGCAGCACTGGACCAGGACGAGCTGAATGAGAAGTTGATTGGCATGAAGAAGGTTCCTGGTGGTGGGTTGCAGGACAGTTTGTTTGTGAATGGTGTGGCGTTCAAGAAGACGTTTTCATACGCCGGTTTCGAGCAACAACCCAAATGTTTCACGGACCCCAAGATTGTTTGCCTGAACGTCGAGTTGGAGTTGAAGAGTGAGAAGGACAATGCGGAGGTCAGAGTGGAACAAGTATCAGTATGTTTCAGAGATTCTTTGACCCTCTCGTTGGCTATTACTCACCTTTGTTGCAGGATTACCAAGCAATCGTAGATGCAGAATGGCAGATTATCTTTCAGAAGCTCCAAGCTCTTGCGGATACCAGCGCAAAGGTTGTTCTTTCCAAGCTTCCAATTGGAGATCTGGCCACACAGTATGCCCTCCTCACAGCAATGCTCTTGCTTGATAGCCCAACTAATCACTGAATAGGTTCTTTGCGGATCGGAACATCTTCTGTGCTGGACGTGTAACACATGAGGATATGGAGCGCGTGCTCCAGGCCGTTGGTGCCAGCCTCCAATCAACTTGCACCGATATCCGACCTTCTCATCTCGGTACCTGCGCAAAATTCGAGGAACGTCAGATTGGTAGTGAGCGCTTCAACTTCTTTGAAGGCTGCCCTGCCGCAAAGACCTGCACTCTTGTTCTTCGTGGTGGTGCAGAACAGTTCATCGCCGAAGTTGAACGTTCGCTCCACGATGCCATCATGATTGTCAAGAAGGCAACCAAGAACGACTTGATCGTAGCCGGTGGAGGAGCCCTCGAGATGGAAATTTCAAAATACCTCCGCGATTACTCTCGCACCATCGCCGGAAAACAACAGCTAGTGATCGCTGCGTTTGCAAAGGCCCTCGAAATCATCCCCAGACAGCTGTGCGATAATGCAGGCTTCGACGCCACCGACATGCTAAACAAGTTGCGTATGCGACACGCAAAAGGTGATACTTGGGCTGGTATCGACATTGTCAATGAGGGTATTCGGGATAATCTTGAGCACTTTGTTTGGGAGCCGGTTTCAGTCAAGATCAACGCTATCCAGGCTGCTACTGAGGCTGCGTGCTTGATTTTGAGCGTGGATGAAACTATCAAGAACCAGGAGTCTCAACAACCCCAAGCAGGTCCTCCGGTTAGTGTACTCCAAATTCCATGTTTCATCAATAAGTTGCTGACGATAGGGAAATTAGATGCCGCGCGGCGCAGCACAAAGGGCTCTGAGAGGACGAGGACGAGGTATGCCTAGGCGGTAGACGTGCGGTCACCTAAGTAGTCGGCTATTTTATTGGGCGATAACCATGATCACTATAAAGCAAATATCAAAAGCATTGTTCATCGTCTCATCTTTTGTTCCCCCTGTGGCAGTCTGGTAAGAGCCACTTATCGCTTATTGGAAATTTCAACAGTGTTAAAGTGGAGCTTCGGAAATACCAGTACAGTAATGTCAGATTTGTTTCGCCCTAATGCAATTATGATACGCTACACCGTGCACGCGCGCCCATCGCCGACACTTTCTCCTTTCACCACCTCAGCTCGAGTGATTATACATGAGAACACTACAGGACTCAAACATTATCGTGAATTACTATCTTTAGGTATACCACTAGTTACAGCATCTACAAGCATGCAGCAGGGGAAACGAGGGAAAAAAGAGGTATCAATTTACTAGCGGTGGTTAAAGGAAGCTCATTTCTCCATCTCGTGAAGCAGTATTCAACTCTTACGATATTGGAGATTGGAGCTTCCCTTCATGCCCGAAAGCCCCAAGCTGAAAACACAAAACACAAGGCAAAAAACAGACAACTGTTCTGATATGTATATGCAGTCGAAAAGTACTTGGAACACGAGGAGCCCGGCAGAGTAAACCAAGCTAATGCTGATATAAAAGGAGAAAAAAAAAACCATGTACTGAACCCAACATAACAATCGTCTTTTACAGGACCCGAAGCAAAAAAAATAAAAAAATAGAAAGATGGTTCATGTCTCCCTATTGAAAAGGAAAAAGAATACACATCTGAGTAAAAAGAATCACCCTCTATTCCAATACACCGAACGTCCCGAAAATTCTCCCGTACGAGCACACATTGCTATCATTATTCACCGAGACACCGCCTATCCAAAGAATTTTGACTATGTACGAATCTCACATAGGAAACGTGAAGCTTAAAGGAACCTTATGATGACGAAGGTCCTGCACCGGTTATATTGCCGCCATCACCCACCATATCGGGGTTGTCATTATAGTAAGCGGTGTCAGTGGTGTTCCATTTACCGTCATATGGCTGCATAAGGTTCATCGGAATATTGATGCCGTTGACAATAGGGATAAGAATGCTCTCTGTAGGACATTAGTAAACGAAAAGGCTATGGTGTAAATCGAATAGGTTGACTTACTAGTGGCAACAGGTCCGACAACCATCGCTAGGAAGAAGATCATCATGATGAAATACAGAACCGAGAAACGAGTAACGCGTCTCCTACGGAGTTTTGTCTGCTTCGCAGTATAAATCGGCGGACGAATTTGACGAGAAGGTCGGAGCCAGAAAAGCATAACGGAATGCGCCGTGTCAACGTATGGAATCATGATAAGTGGGAACATAATAAACAAGAGCACGTGGCCAAGAATGAAGTCCGCTGCGAAGAAACCCATCTCGGTAGTCTTACAAAGCAATTCACGTCCAGGCTGAGACATCGCATGCAAACCTATATCACTGTCAGCTTCCAAGTTTACATTTCATTCATTGACTTCAACTCACCCAATCCATACCACTTTCCGGTCCAGAAAGCAATATTACTAGTGTCGGCCTTAAACTCACGAGTGAGCGCGAAGGTGATGATGAGCTTGTAGAACCACCTCTGTATAGCAACCACAGTGATCATGCCCAGGAGCGCCTTGGTAAAACTAAGACCTTCTAGGAAAAGCATAACTTCGAAGAAGGCAAAGAGCATGATGACCGAGAAGGCGTGGGCGATAGCAGCAAGAATAGGTCCAAATTTCTTGCAACAGATATTCAAAATAGGTCCCATACAACACGCCATTCCAAACAATGCAGCACAGACACCAAGATTGATGGCAATCGGAGCAAATGCGACAACACCGACACGGATGATGGAGGAAGTAGGTGTAAGCGACCCAAGCTTTTCGTTGCCCGGGTTCTCTTTTCTCAGTCCGGTCTGGGCGTTGATGAACAAGTAGGGGACGAGTGTAATGCAGACCAAAACAAACGGGCCCACAACCTCATTCCAGACAATGTTAGTGAACTTCGAACGAGGAATATCGCCGGCAAGCTTTTCTGAAGGATCACCCAGAGCTTTGCGCTTGTACCCGGTGATACGGGTCCTCGAAAGACGGCAAAAGGCAATCCAGGACTGGCCATGTGAACGAGAATTTCCACGAGACAACCACCGAAGGTAATCACGATAATCAATGAAGAAATCGTCCCAAGCGAATTGATGCGGATTGTATACAAATGGAGAGATACAGAGAGCGAGTAAAGATATCCAGAAGTAGGCCAACCCAGGTTGCCAGATTGTACAAGTGGCAAATAGTAGCATGAAAAGGGACCGAGCTCCAAGATAAATCGATGGACCAGCAAATCTCGAATACAAGATGCCGTAGGGGATACGAGCGGTTGCAAAGCCACGTCCAGTTCCGATATATCGCGCACCACCATATGCCATATTCTGGAGCAGAGAGTTTGCGTAGATCTGGCAAACAAACACTTCGAAAAGCGGCGACCACGAACCAAAGTGCTTCGCCAGTCGAGTTGCAGCACGCCAGAATCCGCGTTCCGTCAATTCCTGAACAACCAAGGGGACGAAAGAGATGAGGAGCACAATGGAGATGGAAAGGATACAACGAGTGATCCAGTCGAGGATTGGTTGGATATTCCGGCAGCCTTTCGGTAAAAGCTCATCTCTAATTGGTACATCCGGATTGTACTTGCACATAACCACCTGGTTCCTAAGAGCGCCGATGTTGATCAAAACGAACATGAAGCATTGTACCGACAAGATAATAAAGATGTTGTTGATGTGGAAACCAGCGTGAGCATAGAAAAAGGACAGGAACCGATCCAGAGGAAGCTGAGTGCCAAGGTAGTAATACTCGCGAGATAGGAATTGTTCTCCCATACCAGTTCCGATTTTGGTGGTAAAGTTCAGGATAGATCCGAAACCCAAATCACGTCCTTTACCACATTGATAGTACTCGCAATGCTTGATGCGACCACCACGAATCAATGCGTTCATGCCAGCGTAAATGTCTTCATTGAGATGAAGTCCCTTTTGCGCCTTAGAAACACCTCCACGTGTCGTCATAAAGATACCATTAAGGAAATCAGGATGTCCGTAATGAAGTTTGCCACCAATCTGAGCCAGTGTTCGAGCGAATAAAGTACCAAACGTCTGTTCCTTTCCAGCTGCAACGTCACCCAAAATGCCGACATTCTCGGAGAAAATGTACTCGCGAGCACCAAGAATAGCCACCGGAGCAATTTTTGAAGGAGGCAGTCCAGGGGTATAAGGTGAAACATTATCGACTGACATTTCCTCAAACTCGGCCAAGACACTACGAATCTTCAAACACTCTTCAAGATAATTGTCTTGATTGGCATCAATGAGCTGAATGTATTCACCGCGGTAGAAAATGATCGAGTGGTTCTGATTGTCGGATTTACCGTCACCAAGAATTGGGTTGCCAGAAAGCTGAATACGGAACTTAGGGCGACGCATTCCATTTTCCATGAGTTCAGAGTGACCATCAATCAATGCAGAGAACAGACGTGGATCACCACCTTCTTCCGTTGGAGGTTCCTCGTCCAGGTAGGCAATTTGAAGGTCTGGGTAAGCGCGCAACAAGAACTCGGTATTTTCCATCTCTTCCTTCTTGAACTTGGCATATCGCTGCATAGAGACGCAGATCTTGTACTTGCGACGAGCCATTCTTTCAAGTTCCCGTTCCAGTTTATCCGTGTTTCCACCGAACATCTGCACAACTTCAGGGTTTTCGACACGGTAAAGAAGCTTGATAGCTCGGCTGTAATTCATGAACCCAGAAATAGTGCGATACAAGGTCTGAGATCGGAGGGATGCCCAGATACGTGTGCGGAGCGTATATTCCGGCTGAGCAGATTTGAACCCAATGCAGTAAAATGGAAGGTCATCTGCTTTGGCCTTGGCAGACTCCTTTTCGTTCTTTTCCGCACCATCTCCATTGAACTGTGATGTTTCGTCTGCAAGGATCTTTGTATCCTTCACAAAACAATCCCACTCGTGTGGATGCAGTTGCTTCAGATATTCTAAGAGAGTAACGCGAGAATAAGGATCATCTTCACGGATAATCTCTCTTAATGAAAGCAATATCTTTTCTGCATAATGAGGAATTAACACTGTGAAAGTAGGCATATTGTCAACAGGCACGGGTTCCGGGATTGGCGTTGAGAGAGACTGGGCGAAAAAGGAGATACGTCGCTCAGCTTCGCTTCCGTTCGGAAAAAACTCGGTCTTGAAAGAATGGTCTTCTTGCGATACAAAGAACGTCGGTGCTCTCAACGTGCGTTTTCCTTCCTGTTCAGAGGGGACCTTTAGAACAGTTAGTTTAGGTTACCCAAATAATGTTATCAACTCGGAAAAGAGGTATTTACCTGATGATACAATAGCTTTTGGACGTGATCGATAGCAAGAAGATGCTCTCGATACATAGAAATAACTATAGCATTCCAAATCTGAGAGATGAGGACCTTAGGTTTGTACTTGATCTCCATATCTGTTGTCGCCAAGACTTTGGAATATATACGCTTTGGCAACCTCGAAAAGATGTTCCTCCATGGTGTCCAAATAGAGATACCGAGGTAGAAGGATCTAGCGACCGAGAAAATTGTGTTCCAAATGATGTACCACAAGTAAGTATCCAAGAAGAAGAGTATTAAATCGGTGAAAAACATGAGACCCAATACTACCTGGGGCTGGCGTTTGCATAGAAGCTTTGCTACCTCTCCAGTTCCAAGGAGAGCCTCGCCGATGCAGTTATCGATTTTCATGACAGAGAGAACCCGGATGGGATCACGAAGAGATAGAGTCAAGAAAAAGTATGACTCTACAAGCTTCGCCGCAAAAACCAGAACCCAGATTCCGTATGACATCCACATGTCGTTTCCCTGCAGGTGAGGGTAACTCGCAGTAAATGTTTGACTAGCGACGTATCGACGAGAATTCTTCGTAAGATAACTTCCAAACAAACCTCCCAGGGGCATGACTGCAAAGAAAAAATATGTGAACAGGGCGATGAAGAATTGTACGATCCCGAGGATCAACGAAATCTTCCCACAGGTTGCTTTAGACGTACATCTATCAACGAAGAAGATGTATACACTGGGTCCCAGGTTGACGATGAAGACGAGAATGATAAACATAAGACGCTTGGTGAGATGTTGAGCCCCACCCCAAGAACGAGGGACATATCTCCATTCAGCAATAGTTGCGACAATCATGATGAGAGCTGCAACTGCACCACCAAGGGCAACTGCTGACCATCGTGCTGCTCCTGGAGGTTGCTCGTTCACACGTTGATGATAGTCTTTGGTGTAGAGGGTAGGGGAGTTAAAAGCAGTATAAAACCAGAAAGCCGAGACATGAATAACCCAGATACGGTTGAAGTTGGTGACGAGATGGAACCACGAGCGAGTTTCTTTGTAAGTTTTGAAGAAAACCTTCTTCCATTCCACCTCCTTCAGTTTTTGGTATCTCTGAGGGGCAGGAACATCGCAAAGCAAACTCTTGTCGGTAAGGACGATCCTTTGAATACCTTGGGGGTACCAGAAGAGCTGATTGATATCGTCATAACCAATGATGTCCTTGTGATCTTTTTCCCTGCGGACATATTTGCCATCCACAATTTCATAGCCCTGGTCTCGGCAGTACTGATACAAAGGAGTGATTACCTCACGAAGATAAGTGCCTTCCTCAACAGGTTCAACTCTCTGCTGACATTCCGGAGAGTGATAGTAGTCGTCCGCACACTTGAAAATGAAACACAGACATTCAGCCATGAACCGGACTTGATTTGCCTCACCCCAGCAGAGCAGAAATAATGCTACTTGGCGAACCCGGTCATGTTGTGACATCCGGTTCATCTTCGTTTTCCACCGGTATTCGGCAGCCTCTAAGCTGTTATCTCCCTCCAATTGAGCTAGCTTCTCTGCCTCATTCTCCGCGCCTTCTGCCTTCTTCTTCGCTGCTGCTCTCGCCTTCCTAGTCTTGCGGTTGGCCTTGATCTTCATGTTCGCGAATCCAACAGCATCATCCAGATCAAGCTGAGCTGCAAAGTACCATTTACGATAATTTGCGTTGTCGCCTCCAATATAATCGGCATGGAGGGTCAGTAGTGCCTGATTAGGGGTCATACGGGAAGCCCGGGAGTCCAGAAGCGTCATGAAGTGATCGTACATATTGCGCATGCTGTCACGTTGAAATCCGAACTTATTGACTAGATCCAAGAAAATGTCCTCAATCTCTTCCTTGGAGAGCGGAATTTGATTTTCGGAAGTCCAGGCCGGATAAGGCTCTTTCGAACGTTGACCCATTGGGAGAGCATTACTGTAGTCCACGCCGTAAACTGGCGTAGATGCACCGGAAGACCGATTGCCACCGTATGAAACCTGAGATGACGGAGGGCGATAACCTCGCTGCCCATTACCACCCTCGTATCCATTAAACCGCTCATCGCCACGACCATAGTAGTCCATCTCAGCAGCACGTGCCATGTCAGATCTCATAGTAAAGTCGCTAAACGTCTCAGAGTCTTCTTCCGAGTCGTGTCCTCTCCGTTTACCCTTACGATCGCCTCCATAACCAGGTTGCTGGCCGGCAGCAGGGGCTTGATCTATCAAGATGTTAGTTCAACCACATAGACGTGAACGGTAGATGTCCACCATAGTATTGATCACCGTAATAATCGTCTTCATAGCCTCCCCGCCCATCGTTGTAATAGCCATCTTGTTGACCATAGGCATTGTGTTGGCCGGCATTATAATATTCGCTATAAAAAGTTTAGCATGGAACGACAGAAATACAAGGGCGGGCAAAACAAACTTCTCGTCATAATATCCATCCCCTTGCTGATCGTAGCCCTGATCGTAATGACCATGTTGCTGGTGACGAGGGTCACCTTGAGGATGTCCCCCCTGGGCGTAGTCGTCCTGATAGTACGAGTCATGTTGACCGTACTGGTCATCATACGGCTGTTGAGGCCGCGCCATGACGGAGGTGCTTGAATTAAATGCTGGCAGGATATTAGTACGGATGAAGTGTTGACTTGGAGGCTCAACAAATGATGAAAAATGAAACTGCGAAGTTTCCGCATTCACATCGAAGGCAAGCCAACGGGCGTGTAGCTTGGAATTGAAAATATCAACAGGCAAAGAAGCATCACTCACCCAAATGCTATTCGAATTGTATAGTCAGATATTACAAGAGATGGTTACTGAGGAAGAAAAAGGACACCCTCCGAATTGCTGCTGTTAAGAGTGGAAATCGTAGCTACCGTCTCCACTGTTGTGTTGTGGTGTGGTGTTGTGGTGTGGTGTTGTTGTGTTGTGGTGTTGTGATGTTGTGTTGAGTTGTGTTGTTGACTTGAACGAGCGTCGTCGTCGAGGAAAGGGGTTACCACACTGCAACACAAAAACCCACAAGATGAACGAGAGACTGGAGGAGGGGGGGATTCGAGGATGTTGCGAAAGAAAGAGGGAAAGGCCGAGATGAAGGAGTCGACGGGAATGGCAGAAGTGATCGACGGGGGGCACTAGGGAGAGGCGTATGGGCAGAAAAAGAAGGACGGATGGAGGGACAGCCGGGTGGGTGAGACAAGCGGGCGGGCGAGGAGCGATAGATAAAAAGTACGGGCTGATATGATGGCAATGCAGCACAGAGAAGCAGCCGAGCAACAGGTACGGTAGCACCAATGGTGCTCTTCTTGATTGAGTTTTAAACGTTGAGGAAGCGAGTGGCAGGAGCGAAGACGGACCCACACTTCACTAAACAGGCAGGGGTCCTGACGGTGGGAGTGGCCAAGTACTGGTACCTATTTAAATACAGGACTTTCTGCTCCAGCACAGGTTCCATACGAAGGGCTTGAGGGCTTGAGGGCTTGAATGTCTCCAAGCACTGCCCTAGAGCAGAAGTGCGTTGTGTTGTTCGAAGCGCTTGTAGGGCGGTTTGCCGCTACACGCACAGCACACGCGAGGAGGAGATGAGAGCGAGGTTTTAAGGTTGTTGGTATCTCTACTCAACTCAGCACGACGGGAAGCATTTGAGCCTCTACAAAATGCCACCCGCAATCAAGGGCACAGCATCAGTATTCTGGAACGAAATACTGGAATGCCATGCCAGCTCCAATTTGAGTGGTGCGGAATGGAAAAGGAGAAGACAAGGATCTGGATTCAACCATGCACGATGAGGAAAAAACAGGAACGGGCAGAGCTCTCCATACCTGATCCCTGCAACCAAGCAACGACAAGCAGACAAGGTGCGTGCGCGCGGGTGAACGAACGTTCAATCTAGCCCAGCTTGACGTGCTGGTTGCAGTACTTACGTGGTATGGTAGCTCGACTCAGCCACAATGGCTCCGGCGATGTTTGCTTTAATGAATGATCATCGTCGGTGGCAAGGGAGATGAGATTGCCAGTCGTAGATATATTGCCCAATAGGAGGTGCGTGTCAGGAATTCTGCCTCTCCCAGATGTACCCCTAAAGTGGAACTACTGCACCCAAAAGCTGCTTAGTATATCGGCGGTTGCATCAAGCGCGTCGAAGAGCTCTGCCAAATTGTCTGTCTGACGGCTTCAGAGCTGAAGCAGAACTGGTTTGGTTTCCAAATCACATACCCTTGTGTTTGGAGTCCGCTCTCTCTCTTAAATAACGTAGAGTGCCGTGGAATGCGACGCGGGAAGCATGAGAATGAGAACGGCACCCGTTGGGCAGGCAGTTGCCGGAATGCCGGAACGGATAGGAGCAGAGCAGAGCAGAGCAGAGCAGTACCTTACTTACGCGTCAGTAAAGTGAGGAACGAACGGGCGTTACCGTAAGCATACAGCAGAATCCCCCGTACCCGTACCACTTCCGGTGTTCCTGAATTATCTCTCTACCTATTCGGTCCATTTCCACGCATGCCCGCTTCGAAGAAGCAAGCGCCTTGCTCTACCTGTCAGTTTGGTACGCAGTGTTACGCGGCCAGCAGCAAGCATCAACTGCTGATCCTCCAGTCGTCTCAAGAGTCGCTCACCAGCACCCAGCAAGCAGCATAGCAAGCAGCATGACGCAGGTAGTGGTGTGCGGTAAATAATATACTGTACTCCCCGGCATAACACTCCTACTCTACCTACTTCAATTTCCTTCTCCTTCTCAACTCTCCATCTCACAAGTTTTGCTTCACCTTCGCTCCTCAACCTATTCAGAGTATACCGATTCCTGTCATTCGTTCATTCATTCACCCCACACTCGTTAATCGTGCGCTGTTTCCCGTTATTTATACTTCACTTGCTCTCACGGACCCTCCTGAAACTCTCGGCCGCCAGATCAGATAGATATCTGCCGCCATACCAAGACTTCTCCAACAGCGATCCAACCACCTAAATAAGTAGTTGTCTATACGAGGAAGACGCTTTGCCATACAATTTCGCTCAGCGTCGAAAAATGAAGTACACGCTTGCTGTTGCGGTAGCCGCAACAGTCGTCAACTTGGCCGTCGGTGCGAATTTAGATCCCATCGTCACCAAGGGAAGCAGTGGGTAGCGCCGATCCCGTTATTTTGATTGGAACGCTTGGCTAATAAGGCTTGGTGAGACAGAATTCTTTTATAAAACCAATGGAACCCAATTGTGCGGCCTCCCCTACGGTCTTGGAGTTGTTGCACAACTTGCTGACACAACTATCCTGCAGCTTCATTAAGGGGGTTGCATACCAAGCAGAATCCACAGACACCACTTCCTTCTTTGTGGACCCACTTGCAGATAAATCTGCCTGCAAACGCGATGTGCCTTACCTTCAAGAGTTAGGAACAAACACAATCCGTGTTTATGCCATTGACCCCAAGAAGAACCACGACGACTGCATGCAATTGCTTCAGGATGCGGGCATCTATGTTGTCAGTGACCTCTCAGAACCACAAACTTCCATCAACCGCGATAATCCTCAATGGGATGACGCCCTTTACGCCAGATACACATCAGTAGTGGATGCCTTGGCCGGTTATAGCAACGTTCTTGGATTTTTCGCTGGAAATGAAGTCTCGAACCAGAAAAACAACACCGCTGCTTCTGCCTATGTCAAAGCGGCCGTCCGGGATGTAAAGGCGTATATTAAACAGAAGAAATATCGCGACATTCCTGTCGGATATGCGACCAACGACGATGCCGACATCCGCTTGGACCTGGCCAAGTACTTTAATTGTAATTCTCAAGAAGAGGGCGTAGATTTCTGGGGATACAACATCTACTCTTGGTGTGGAGACAGCTCTTACACAAAGTCCGGTTACGACGTCCGAACTGCCGAGTTCGCGAACTACAGTGTGCCTGCATTCTTTGCCGAATATGGTTGCAATCAAGTGCAGCCCCGTCAGTTCACAGATGTAAAAGCTCTTTATGGCGACACAATGACGAAGGTCTGGTCCGGCGGTATTGTTTACATGTATTACCAAGAGGCCAATGATTATGGTATGTTGCTCCTCCGCATGGATATATTTATTTGCTGATGAATATATAGGTCTGGTGAAGATCGACGGCGATAAAGTCACAAAGTTGACCGACTTTGACAATCTAAAGAAGCAGATTCTTGCGGTTAAACCCACGAGCGTTGAAATGAACTCGTACACTCCCACCAACACCAAACTTCAACAATGTCCCGTGGAGGGCAATGACTGGAGAGCCTCTTCCAAATTGCCCCCCTCTCCTAACCAGCAGCTGTGTACTTGCATGGTCAATAGTTTGTCCTGTGTCGCAAAGTCCTCTGTCGACAAAAGTAAATACGGTGATCTGTTCTCTTTCACCTGTGGGAAGGGCACAGACTGCACTGGAATCAACGGTAACGGAACTACTGGTGCATATGGTGCATACTCGATGTGCGGCGCCTCCGAGCGTTTGTCTTGGGCTATGAATGCGGTAAGATTGATTTGTATATTGACACGCATCCTACTGACGTTCCCTCAGTACTACGAAGCACAAAACAAAGCCAGCACTGCTTGTGATTTTAATGGCGATGGTCAAACGCAGACACCCACCTCGGCTTCGGGAGCCTGTGCAACGTTGCTGAAAGAGGCTGGTGGTACCAAAGGAACTGGTACTGTTACCTCTGCGCCCACCAGTAGTAGCAGTAGTACCAGCAGTGCCTCTAGTGCGCCGATTCCTAGTATTTGGCTTGGTTCTTATAAAATTGCGTCTGCGATGGTAGTTGCGTTTTTTGGCGGGGTTGCCATGGTCATATAAACAAATGGTACTGGGGTGGGATTTGAGCGCTCGCGATGTACACACTGATATTATGCATTGCATTTGTTGCGAATAGACATGTACAACAAATTAATATGTGAAGGGCTTTTTATTTATTTCTTTGACTTGATAATACTGCTTGACACTGAAATGTAATAATGAATTTTTGTCGATCGTTCTGCCATATTTTTTTGCTTAGAGCGCGTTCAGATTTGTCTCGTGCCCAGCCACCAGAGCCTCATTCGCAAGCTCATTTCTCGTTGCCGAGCGAGCCTGCGAGCGAGGCAACGAGAGCCTGGGGACGAGACAACGTTCAGATGTCCAAGTACGGTTTTGTAAAACTAATTTACTTCCGGTGGGAGCAGTTGTGAAATCCAAAATCATGAAGTCAAATTCTGGTGAGAATTTTCGGCTGTCCTGGAATTATCCTCTACTATAAGTACCAGAATTGGGCACTTAGAGAACTCTTGTAGTTGGGTTTTCGAACTTTCATCTTAGGAGGAAAACCATGGTTTTGGTAAACTTTTCAGCCACAATTCAATGGTTACTGAACATGTCATATAACTCTAAAACTACGAAATTGACCTTAAACTCAGTTTTGTATGGTAACTTCAAGTTACAGTTGGTCATCCGAATGCGCCCCTACACTTGCAAGTTTCAGGTCTAGCGATATACGATGATCCGCTAGGGCAGCGTACACCAGCAAGCGGCACAACATTCCGTTCCCTACTGAAGGCAAATTCCTCCCACCCTTTAATGTTGTTTTTACTGGTGTGAGATGGCGAACTGGTCTACCATCACAAATCACAAGTCAACAACACTGCGACAGAACACGTACACCGATAATGCACGCTATGTGGGTGGGTTGGTTACCCTTGCGGCCGATAGCTTAAACTCGAGTGGCAATGACACAAGTTTGTCTCAATTGCCCTCCACTTCTTTCTGCGGGTAGCCATTGTATCTTTGTCGTTGAATTGTGCAGATATTTGTATTATCAAAATTACTTACTGGAGAAGAATCGCACGTAAAGTGGTCTTAATTTCGTCATTAAGAATTTCATATGTCTTGCAGAGAGCATCTCAAGATTTTTAAAGAAGGCTTAGCAACGCAAGACATCCAGAGAATACCGTTATAGCTTGGCGAAGACGGCTTAACTTGGCGTCAAGTCCGAAGTGCTGGACATGCAAAGCGAGTGATGTTCTGTGTGCTACAATATTGCAATATTGCGGTGGCCTTATAATAGGTATTCCACATTCGAGAGTGTCTGGGTTTCAGAGGACAGGAGGTGTGGCTGATGTGAAGGAGAATATGCTGTTGGAGTTTGAGCGCGGAGTAGCGGGTTTCTCAAGAAACCGGCACAGATATCACTCTTCGCGGTTTCAGTTTCATTTTGCACCATCACAAATACTTTATCATCCCCAAACATCTGTAGCGTATGATGCGTTATAGCAGTTGGAATCTCGTAATTATCGGAGAAGGCTTGATACTAACGTTACGGCGCCGTTGGCCGCTTGAACCAGTGGTGGTTTTATAGTTTCCTGTGCCGAACACTAGCGGTCTTCATCTGAAACGATGAGCTGCAGAAGTGAACTAAGATTAGCAACCCTTGGGGATATTGAAACTGGTGCTGTAAACTATAGCTTTCTCCATTGTGGCGTTGTAGCAGGTTGTGCAGACTTCAAATGTTCGACGGGTCGAACACCTAGACATACACATACAGCATCTAAGGAATTAGTAAATCCTAATTAGTGAAACCAGACCTCTGCATGTCAGAGAGGAAGAATTTGTCCTCAAGCTCTAGAGGCAGAAATGGGACTCATACTGTTGAGTGATGTATACCAGTGATTGCTTCTCAGAATGCCCCGATTTGAGCTTCTCCGGAATGCACTGAATACTCACCGGTATGTATTTGAGATTGGGCTTCATACTGTACTCTACAACAAGAAATGGACTGGAAAGTCGCTACTGCGGTGCTATTGTTGATCTTGGTTCGTTGCTGATCTTGCAGATACTCAAGTGGTTATAACGATAGCACCTCCTGTTAAAATAGCGTCAATATTGGTGTATATCGCTATGCCTTCTGTGCGTGGTTGAAGCATATGAATTCGTACATCTTGATAACTTTCTCTGGGAAGATCGGAGATGACCTCGCATCTCAGTTTCTGTGGGACTGGTCTAGTTGATATATAGGCGCCTACCAGGTGGGTTGTTCAATTTGAATTCTCTCCTCAAGCGAACAGTTCAATCCGGATACCTTTTATCGCTCTCAGAAAGTAAACAACAACCCCGAGTTGTCTGGAATAGATCACATCCGATCACTCACCGTGCGGCTCTTCCGGTTGTCTCATAGCAACACCCGGTTTATTTACAGACAAGACCTTCCAAGCTCAAACTCGTTCCAATCCCACTACCACACATTCACCGTCCTCCCCATATCACAAAATGTGTCGCACCCCACCACCCCCCTCTCCTACAGAGTCTTTCAACTGGAGTGATGATGAAGATGAAGCTCTGCCGGATCCTAAGGACTTACTCGAGTCAATATCAACCAAACATACAAGCAAAGGGACGACATGCTCGACATACTCTGATAAGAGCAGTCTGACGAGAGCCAGTCTTATAACCAATAGCAATCGCAGAGAAAGTAATACGCCCGGTATCCATTTCCCAGTGACGGGCAATTCTCTCACCGAACCAATTATTGCTGGAGGCTACCCCTCCCTTGCGAACGCGCAACTGGAATGGGATGGGGAAGCAACCACGGCTGACGAAACGGAATCCGATCAAGTAAACGAACCTATTAAATCGCCCAGGACTGCAGAGACGACACCTGACCAGGTGAACGAACCCACAAAACTACCCAGGAAAGTAACGAAGGTTGTTATCTTCACCTCCGACGAGGAATCGGATACGGACTCAAGGCCGGTTATACAAAAGGCCCAATCACCACAAGAAGAAATCAAAAAACTATCAGCTCCTCGTGTTCGACGTAGGCGTAAGAGTGCTCTTTCGTCGGATTCGTCAGGCTCGGAGGATGAATACGTATCGGCTGTGTCCACGCGGAGAAATGAGGATGTGGTCATTTTTACCTCGGACGAGGAGTATCCAGCAGCACGGGGAAGAGTGATGAGGAAGAAGCGGCAGCCGAGAAATAATAAAATCGGTCAGACTCTTGGATCAAGGAACGAACTTGCAGATCTCTTCGCTAAAACCTCAATCTCCGATATCCCGTCGAAGAAGGAAGTGAGAGAGTTGATATTCTTGACATCTGACGATGATTCCAGCCTAGAGGTGTGCGACAAAGATCCCCAGAAGCGGTGGTCTGGCAGGTCTAGCGGCCGAAACCCATCGAATTTGCCGGGTTCTTATGGTGACATCTTCTCTGAAGAGTCCGAGTTGGAGGTTACAACTTCAGATGACCTTTCGAACGCAAAAATCCCATAGTGAGTTATATTCTTCGCACATTGGAAGGTTGCTAACGTCTGGAGCAATAGTCCTAAGCTCATAAACCCTCCCAAGACACCCAGCCGTGGAGGAATCAAATTCAAATCGCCCGAGAAGAAGTTTCCACGGATACCACCAACCCCTCATCATCCCGACAGCGCGGAGTTCTGGGACCAAGAAGTTACGAACCACTGGAATGATCAGCATAGCCCGCGCAAGGTACCCCTTCAACCCCTAACCAACCTTGGCAGGGCTATCAGCATCAGTTCTGAATCAGAGTATGGTTCTGATACCGACTGCGATTCAATGGATAATTTCATCGATGACGGCGACGACGCTCATCGAACTGTGTCGAAGACCAAGAACCTGAAGACTCCAGGAAAGACAATCTCAGACCGTCAAGCAAAAAAAGAATGGGATGCTAAAAAGACTGCGCTGGCTGAATCATTCATAAAACTGTTGGACGAGGAGCTGAACAATGGTGGAGTCGCAAAGTACTATGAGAATAGAGGAGGTATCAAGCTGATATGGAATCCTAAGCTCCGAAAGACGGCTGGAAAGGCGAAACTGGTCAAGGGGACTATCGAGCTCTCCGAAAAGGTGATAACCGATGAGCGTGAGTAATTCTGGTCTAAAACTAAATACTTCATGCTAACTGGATCTAGATCGCTTGTACAATACCACCGCCCATGAATATTGCCATCTAGCCGTATGGGCCATCAGCCAGGAAAAACGTGAGGCCCATGGGCCCCAATTTAAGCAATGGGGTGCTCGGGTTTCTTCAAAGTTCCCTCAATACAATATCAACGTTACAACGTGTCATAGTTACGAGATTAACTACAAGTTCAAATTCCAGTGCCAAACCCCCAGATGCAACTATGCGTGGCAGCAGCATTCAAAGCCCAAGGGCATTGATAACAAGAGGTGTCCTTGGTGTAAGATTGGAATTTTGCTCCAGATCAAACCCCCACTACGAGCACCTAGGCCGCCAACCGAGTACCAGCTGTACACCAAGGCGCATATCGCGAGGATCAAGCAGGAGAATCCGGGTTCGCCACACAAGGAAGTTATGACAATTCTGGGACAGGAATGGAAGAAATATAAGGCGCAAACCCCGCTGAGAGTCGTGCAAGACAACAGTCGCATAGATCTGGAAGACATGCCAGATACCATGACTGCATCGAGGGCTAAAGGACAAGGCTTGTCTGACATCAATGCCGTAGTTGAGGAGGACAGGCAAACAGCCCATTCTTTGGGCGATTTGATGGATAGTTTGAAGGTTAGATTACTAGACTCGCTCCAATCTGTGGTTACTGGGATTTTCGGCTTACCAAAGCTGTAGCTTTAAACTTGGGTACTAGTACTCGACGGGAATCATATTTAGCATCTGAACTTGAGGAATTGGGTGGGACTGCATTTTATTTTTATTGGTGCGGGTTTTCAAGGTCTGCATTTCCGAAAGATATCATTTGGGATTTGGACAAACTTGGGTGTTTTTGATTGCATTGCATTACTCATTACAGAATGCATAGTCCATGAAGGAGTCCATGAGTACCTATGGCTGGTTGGCTTCTGGCATTTAAACATACTTTTGTAAAGTACACTTACACAGTACACAGTTTGGGTTGATTTTTCTGTTCGCTCTTTTGCAGTGCAATACAATGAGTACCTCAGACATGAAAGAAGTTGAAATCCACAGTGCCTGTACCCTTCTCATCGTGAAATCGATGGCAATGTTAGCCCCAGAGAAAGGTTACAAGATATATCCATGGTCCTAGCTCCACGCCTACGCATAAATGTAGTCACCGATAATATGACTCTTACAAAAGGTTGACTAGCAATTCAAGTGGTTGAATATGGTAGGGGACAAGAAACACATCTTCTCTATGAGTCAATGCTCAATCGTCACGTGCTCAGGTGTCAATGATAAAACCCCCCGCGTTCACCCCGCCATCCCAAACGATAGCTCCAAACCTAACCCCAATAACCTCAACTCCTCAATCCGCCTCCTCTACCATGACAGTCCCACCATCGATCCCCACCGTTTCAACCGACCTCTTCGGCGGTGCCATCACCGCACACATCCCTGCCAGCTTCGAGGACGCCTCCAACCACCGGCCAGTACCTGATACACAAGAGGTCTTCGTCTCACGCACTTACGACACTGACATCTCGATAATCTTCGATATTCTCCAGCGCGTCCCCGGCAGCGACGAGGATGCCATCGCGGTACACTGGGACGATGTTGCATCAGACCCTCTGCGCACACATAAGTTGTTCGACACCAGGAGTGTAACGCTACCGAATCTGTATGGCACTTCCGAAAAGTTTCCCCTTCACCTGTTTTTTTGCTGACACGGGAATAAATAATTAGTGCGGGGAAACCGGCGTATACAATCACTGGGACTATCTCGGGGAAAATTGGGGAGCCCCAGACTCAGCCGCCGCTGTTTACGGCGCTGCTGATGACGGTGGTGCGCTTGCAGGAACAGACGACGGATCTGGTGATTACGATTAATGTCCCGTTTACGAGCGTGGGGATGGTGGCAGCCGAGGGAGCACTTGGGTGGCAGGGCGAGCTGAGTGGTGTTCCGGGAGAGTTGCTGCAGGCTGGGATGATGGTGAGGGATAAGGTGCTAGAGACGTTTAGGATATGTGATTGGAGTTTGTTTGGTGGGGATGATTAAGGTGTGGTGAGGGCGGGGAACTCGAAAAGATGGGATTGATGGCGTTTCCGGCTTTGGGATGCTGTTTGCTATGATAGCGAGAGGGATTAATCTACTTTATAAGAGCTTGGGCTTCATTGGGTTTTTGGGAATCTGGATATTGCATAAATAGATACTTGGTAATTGGTAGAGAGCGGTATTGGGTCGTATAGTCAGGATATCAGTTGATAGGTTCTGAAGCCAATTGCAACCAGAATTCCACTGGGAAAAAGTTATATGCGGGGAAGCAACGGCGCAGGAAACGCTCCAAAGTCACATTTTTGAGGTCAACTGTAGTTCTTTCAAAACCCAACAGGCGGCCCTAGAAGTAGTAACCCAAACAGCAGTCTTCGAGCTTCTTCGATGTTCTATTCGGCAAGTCAGTCTTCTAGGATAGTCAGTTAGTCAACATAACCGTCATGATTATCCAGAGGATACTTCGGGTTAAGTGGGTTAGGGATACACAGCCATCTTGCCACCCATTGCCCTGCTTTCCTGTTATGATGCATCACTCGTTCTCTTTGTAAGGTACTAGTCCTTCTTCTCCCTTCCTCTTTCCCTTTGAACTCTACTTATTAATCTGATTAAAGCTCGCCACTACCCCAAACACCATTCAACTTCGTAAACCCGGCGAGTCGATCCACGTTGACGAGAATGCCTTGTTGATCACAATATCTTTGTCGGTATCGAATCAAATTATCCCATTATACACTCCGTCACATACTCTCAAGGCATTACGTGCCAGAAACTGCCAACACCCGGAACAAAATCTCCGCGACAGGCGGGTAGAAATGTCTAGCAATAGAACCCATCAATGCGCATAATGACAACGCATGACACCTGTTATGTCTTGTATTTCAACCGTGCTGAAGAAACGTATCGAGCAGCCAGTATCTGGTATTACTGTGAGAGAGAGAGACAGCGATACTGAGCACTACTGGCGCCGTTGCGCTGGACAAGACAGTCGGTGAGATGTCTAAAGTTATAGCGTCTTGGTGCTGTACTCTACGTATCACTCGCAGCCGATATCCTGCGGAAGTCCGATGCTGATTGGGCGCCGAGGGCATTCTGCGGAAGTACTTCCAGGTGAAACGTTCAAATTTTTTTACCACGTCGCTCAGTCTTGGTTGTTTCCCGCCAAGATGCCGGGAAGTTTCAACCAAAATTAGCGGTGTCGCAGGATAGCCCGAGTGTTACATAGGATTTAGAGTCTTGCTTAAGCTTATAGCACGGGTAATAGTAAAATTCATAGAAAGTTTTGTTGAAATGGTTGGATGGGTGGAAAGCCAATGTATGTGCCATGTGGGAACTCGAAGGAAAGTAAAGCCGAATCTCGGAGAGCCTCGATTCTCGAAGATCTCGCGGCCACAGATCGATTTGTTGCGGAATAAGCAAAAAAAGGAGGCCTGGTGGCGGCAACGCTACTGCAGGAACGAGCGGCGCCCAAGTGGGGTGGGGCGTGGCATTAGAGAAATGCTGTGTTCCGGTCTGTTTGTATGGGTACTCTGCTGTACTCTGCTGTACTCGCTCTACATGTCTTCTCCTTTTAGCAACGTACCAAGAGCTACTGGGTGCTGTTGGGAAGGCCTATGGCTTTTCTATTTTCAATGGACAACCTAGAGGCAGAAGCAGAAGTGTATGCGTGAGTAGGTTAATAGAAGAGTCCTCCGAATAGAATAACCCAAGGCTCTCCGGTGGGCAAATATGCGGTACCAGGACTGAGAAGGCAAGTAGCACCAAGTAGAGGTAGAACTGCAAGGGGCCGAGCTGAGGGTAATGGAGGAAGGGAGGCGAGGCACAGGTGTGGTGGGAGCGGCTGCGTTCTGGCATATGATAGGGCTATGTCGTCGACGTCTAACCATAACCCTCGCCCTCTCATTATCATTATCAATAACTTTCCGTCTCTTCCCCTCTCCGTTTTCTTCTCCCCCTCTTTCTCTCCTTTCTTTAACGGCTCTGCGACTCGTTGTTTCCCATCTTTCTTTCTATCTTCATTCTTTCTTGCAAATACAATTTTGCGTTGACTGCATCATCAGTCAATTGCCTTCCATCGTTCACCAGTCACCAGGAATCTTTGTGACATTCCCTCTTTTTTTCGTTGACGAAACATTCCCTTTGCTTTGAGAGCACGAGATAGATATATTTTTTGCGCAGATACCATCCGGCCATCCATACAGCCATAGCCTGAACTCACAACAGGCATATATCCAACACCTATCATCTCCGGACATCTATCAACATATCCCACCACCGCCTCCTCCACAAAACCCGACGGCATATCGAATATGTTTGGCAAGAGTCTGATCATCTGGGCTGTTTCTGCTTTGGCTGCCACTCAGTTGGCATCAGCCCAACCTCACCGTATGCATTTTCATGTTCTGTTTTCATGCTCGCTATGTATGTTTATTGATCATTATCACAGACCGGCATGGTTTGCAGCGAAGGCACCCTATGCCCGGGGTTGTCACAGTTAAGAAGGCCGCCGCAACAGTCTATGTTGATCAATACGGGAACACGGTTGATCCGAATGCACCACGTACAGTTGTTGTTACGGTTTATGCTACTGGTCCAGCCCCCGATGCGAAGACCGTTTATACCAGCTGCAAGAAGAAGCCCGCCAAAACGTTGTCGATTCCTCCGACTAAGACTTCCGTGGTCAAAAAGCCCAAGGATGTAGAAAAACCAAATGCCAAACCAGAAAAGCCGAAGTCGGAGCCAACGAAACCAATGGAAGAGGTACGGCCGGCGCCATCGAAAGTAAAGCACTCGACACCACCGGCTCCTAAGGAAACCGGTTCCTTGCCACCCAGAGGAGCGTACACACCAGGAACATACCCTTCTGGTAATAGGCCTGGCATCGTATATTCGCCCTACAGAGCAGATCACAAGTGCAAATCCGCAGAGGAAGTTGCTGCGGATGTTGAGCAGCTAAAGAACTTCAGCCCACTTCGATTGTATGGCGTAGATTGCAATCAAATCCAGAATGTTATTGCTGCTGGAAAGCCGCATGGAGTTCAAGTGTTCGCCGGTATTTGGAACGTAGACAAGGCTGCCGATGAGCTCGAGACGCTGATCGAGGCTGTGGGCAAAGACTGGGATTCTGTCCACACGGTTGCTATCGGTAACGAGGTTGTCAACTTTGAAAGGATGGATGCCACCAGGTTCGCTTCAGTCATCAATCAGAGTCGTAAGCGTCTTCGGGAGCCTTCGGTCGGATACACTGGCCCGGTCGTCGGTGTTGATACCTTTGTCGCAATCATAAGCAACCCTGCTATTTGCGAAGCCTCCGACTACGTTGCTGCCAACTGTCATCCCTTCTTCGATGGTAACATTGTAGCTGAAGGTTCCGGTCAGTTTATAGAAAACATGAAGAAGGAGATTGCCAAAAGTTGCGGAAACAAGAAAATCGTCATTACTGGTGAGTTGATCCATGAAATTACATGTTTAGAAGTTCACGGTATTAATGCGTTTGTTAAACAGAGGCTGGCTGGCCCACTAAAGGCAGTCCAAACAATAAAGCTGTCCCAGGCATTGCAGAACAGAAGGCTGCGATCAAGTCTGTCGTGGACACTCAGGGCAATGACGTTATCCTTTTCACTGCTTTCGACGACATGTGGAAACAGAACACCGCCCTAACCTTCGGTACTGAGCAGGTTGGTTCACTGTAGCTTTTGTTATACTGATGCACGTGCTAACACGCTTTCACAGTTCTGGGGTATCCAGAATAAGAATCTTCGCTAGACCATCAGATATTCTACCCGCCGTCCTAAATAATGATATAGTGGGTAGTTATTGGGTTATTCTGTAGGAAGTACCGGTATCAGATAGATATTGCTGCATCTCGAGCGGTATAGAGTTGAATGATGAATCTTATGAGTTGGAATGTAAAGGGGGTACAAGTGGTGGAGAGAAGGTGGCGTATGTTTTTGATTTTTGGTTTCAATACTGCAGCTCCTTTGGAAAGCGTCCACTGAAGGGGTTAAAGCGATAACTGGATGCGCATGTTGAAACTTGGCTTGTTATTTAGCTATTTAGCGGAATTTTATGGGGTTATTTCATATAGAGTACTGTCGTCTACTGATTGTGGGTTCATGCGTGATACTCTTTGTAGCAGAGAATAGATTGGCTCTGGACATGGAAGCTTGAAGCAGGGTGGGTCTCCTGTTATTAGGTATGCTTTCCCGTGGTCTGACAAAGAGGAACCTGGATTGCCCCTGTTCCCCGGGCTGTGGAGTGTTCCCTCCGGGTGTTTTTTTGCGGATATATTGAACTTTGAACCTTGTGAACGCCGGCTGGCACATATCACTCGGTTCAAGAGACATCTCGGCAATCTCAAAGCAAGTACTATCATATTAGATCCTCCTCTTCCCATCACGTATTAAACATCACCCAAACCATTCCTATGCTACATAGTCATCTCAATTCAAGAAGGAAGTAAAAAGGAAGAAAGAAAACTGCGAATAATTACTCTTTGCGGCCGGGGGGGATATAGAATTCTATGTACTTAAGGTACTTACAAAAACATCATAGCAAAGTAAAAAAAAAGTGTCTATTATGGCAGTAACCTAGGCACAGAAAAGAAAACAATCTGGTCCATTCCAAACATAAACAGTTCCCTCGCTAAACAAAAGTTTCATAGCAAATCGTAATTGAGATAAAGGGGACGAACACTTTACATTAATATCATGATAAACGTACACCCTCAAGAAACACCTCCACACCCCCCGACTCTAAAACTCCAATTCAAAATTTATCACTCCATCACAGGTAGGAAACCGGATGTCATAAGGAAGTACAGCGCATAGGTAATCGGAGGTCTCCGTCTTTTGGTAGTCGTAATGGTGGTGGTCGTTGTTGTTATGATGGTAGTCTTCTCGGAGAAGTCCTACTTCCCACCGGCATCGATTGTCTTTTTTAGGTGTTCCGCATCACTCTCATCACCTACAAACGTCCAGGATTCTTCCGAGTCTTCAGGAACGTCACCAGTATGCGACTTCTTGATCAAGGTACGGGCGTATTCGAGGTCCCGATAAATAGCTTGAATCGCAGTGTCGACGCCGTTTTCCTGTGGTCAAACCAATTAGCAGGGCTCGATAAAATAGTATGGGGGTGAGAGGCTGTCATACACTTCTGATTTGCTCACCGAGCACCTCTGCCTTCACAATCATCCTCTCATTATGCGTTGCCTCCCAAAGAGCCTTGGAAAAGATGCCCGTGTTCAATTTCTTGATACACACACCCACGCCAAGGTCTTCGACGCGATTCCCAAAGAAAAACTGGTCTCCAAAGAAGGGTTTGACGATCGTCGGGATCCCGGCTCTCAAGCTCGCTCCAGTGGTTCCTGCACCACCATGATGACACGCTGCATCAATCTGTCTAAACAGCCAGTCGTGAGGGCAAGAGTTGATTTGATGGATCTCCGGGGGCAACGGGACTTCAGGCTCATTGGATGAGGTCTTACTTAATCTGTCGGACCATCCTTTCGAGAGGATACAACGAACATCAGCCTTGAGGACGGATTCTACCACTGTCTTGGTCATGGCTTCTGGATCGGCGACCGTCACGGACCCGAACCCAACATAGACGACCTTTTTACCATCATCCCGCGCTTTCTTAATAAAGTCCATCAAATCGCTTGGTGGAACCCAACCAGTATTCTGGTCCAGGAACCAATATCCTGTCACACGGATCCAGTCGCTATAATCTAGCGGGGGAACGACGACCGACGGACTGAAGTTGTAAAGGAACGGGACCTTGTTAATCTGAAGCTTGTCCAAGTTGGTACTTCGAAGGTTCAATAGCCGTTTGCGCCATCTATTGACCTGACCAGCGGTAGACTTCCAAAAGACGTTGTCAATAATTACATAGGTGAAATAATTGTATGCACCTCCCATCTTGTGTTCTGGTACGGCGAAGGCGTGCGGATATGCTCTAGTTCTCGTCCATGGCATGGTGAAAGCGCGGAAATATGGGATTCCGAGAGCTTCTGCGATATGGATACCAGCCATTGCGCTGGGACTTTCGATAAGGAGGTCTGAACCTTGACAAGCTTGCCATGAAGACTCCAAAAGACCATCAAGCCACCCTCGCATCTGTAGTAGAGCATATTAGTACGGTCATGCTTTGATTAGGAGTCACTGCCTTACCCTTGAAGTTGTTACCCTGAGAAATTCTACCGTAAACATTCCATACTCGACACAGAGTTGCATAAGCTCGGCAGGATCGCCTTCGACCGGAGCAAACTCGATACCATAGCCTTCAATCCAATCTTTGAACTCCGCATGAGTAGCAATTTTCGTCTTGTGACCATCCTTCATTAACCCTATACATAGAGCGATGTATGGCTGCACATCTCCACGACTGCCGATAGTTAGACACGTGATATTCATAGGCTCAGTTGGCTTAAAATTGATGATAGACCCATGAGGATCATCGAAAACAATTGGCGGAGCCTCTGATATAAGACTTGACTCGGCTCTTGTCGGTAGCTGCAGATCATGGCAGTCTGGCTCCTCATTTCGGGCGTCTTGAAGCATTTGATGTTCCAGCTTTGCAGCTTCCGCGCCCCGCTTCTCCTCTTTGCTTAGGAAGCCGCTTTCCACGAGGAGCCGAATATTGTCAATGTTTTGCATTAGAGTTATAGCACAATCGTCTCTGGTATCCACTTGGCCAAACTCAAAGAAGAGTTCTTCGTGACCTCGAATTGTGATAACAAGACCCGAATATCCGAACCGGAATCCTTTTTCCTTATCAACATTCTCAATATCTTTGAGAGGAAGAATCATTTTCGTTTTCGTTCCGGGCAAGATGCTACGGAAACAAAAGTTCCGATTGCTAAGATATATCTTGCCATATAAAGGTAAAACCCGGTGTAGGTATCCGAAGTAGACTGCGGTTAAGCGCTCTGTTTCGGGTAGTGCAAATCTCGTCCTGAACCGGTCTCCATGCTCTAAGGCATCATTCTCTTCATCATCTTCATTATCGTCTACCTTCTCATCCGGCATCATTCCCATGGGTTCCTGGTAGTGCCGTCTGCCACCGGTCCACATATCCGAGACCTTCTCCAGATAACCCATGGGTTGGGTAGCTAGTAGTGTGCCCATTTTCTTCGACCGCCGCTTCATCCAGTCGGCCCAACCAGCAGCACGTTGGAGTGGAAATACGCCTGTCTTTGCGATGTCCTGTAGCTTAGGCGAACTTTTACCGTGGCCAAAGCCGTGTTCGGAATCCGAATCATCGGGTGACGTCTTGTGACTGCTATCAGCAGTGTGTCTCCTCGAAGGCGGATGAACGCGAATCGTTGCGCCAGGTGATGATTTGCGACCTTGTGACTTCCCTTTCCCTTTTCTGAATGACGAGCGACGTCTAAACTTTTTCATCGTAGGGGAATGGAAGACATCGCTACGATTAAGGATATTACTCGCAGACTGGTTGTCGTCGTCATCAGACGACAGTCGTATAGCATCCGAGGATTCGCCAAAGGAAAGATCTGTAGGCAATGAATCCCCCGAAAGCACTCTATGATGCCCAGGTTTCCTACTTAACTCAGTGCTATGTCGGTGAGGTGTGCTACTCAACTTCGGGCTTTCACAAGTTAAGTCCGCGCTGCGCCTGCTGAGATCGAAGCTTGACCGTGAAAACTCTCCGCTTGGTCTTGGACTGCCCTTAGTACTCCCGCTTGGGGACATGTGTGATAATGTCGCCCGAACATTCTCTCGCAGGGCAGACGTGGTTTCCTGGGACGATGCAATGGACGTTGCTGATCGATCTAGCAGGTGCTCAGGCAGCTTTGATGCAACAGATCCTTCGACAACTGACTGGAGAACGCTCAGGGCATCGTTGCCAAAGCTGAAGAACGAGAAAAAGTACTAGAAGACTAGTTAACCGCTTGAAATGTACTGTTTCCTAATGGACTTTGACTAACCTCGTCTATCGCGTACGTATCGTCGTTATCGACAACATTCAACTTGATGGTTTCTGCAAACTCGAGCACTGGACTTTCCTCAACCCCCATAACATTGGCTACTGGGATTGATATCTTGACACTATCGCCTTCATTGTGCGTCCGGAAGATCACTTTCTGCAGAGATTTAACCCACTCCTTCGCACTCGGAGCTGAATCTGCTCTAAAATAGTATTTTCGTTGATCGGTGGTGACAGTGAACGCGGTAGGGTCCTTGCCATCTTTGCTGTCGACTAGACTTGCCTGAATTCCGTACCGAAGGTCGATGTGCCCATTTGGAAAATAGAGGTCGGACGGATCGACAAAGTAGGACAGCACGTCGCCTTTCAGAACGAACCAATAGCGTGTGAACTTAACGGTTGACTTTCCACGTTTGGAGAGATAACCAGATTTCGACGCAACGTTCTAGTATAACATCTTAGCAAGCGTGCGAGTAAACCGTAAGGGGATGTGAATCTCACAGCTTTCTTGGGCAAATATGCATAGAAACATATGTGGTGCGTCGTGATATACAAGTAGCCCTGCAATAGTACACTCTTCAACAGCCAGCACGGATATTCTATCTCACGTCAGAACCTTGAACCTTGAAGAATGTTTTGATCCTCTTCTTGGGGGGCTCACCCGAAACCACTTGCTCCATCTGTGACAGACCAAATATTTCCATCAATTTCTTGGACAGCTCTGACGACTTCTCGACCTGCTGGAGCTGTTTCTCGCCACCAAACATATCAATCTCATTCCGTTGTGCTGCAGCACTGAAATTGGTTGGGTTCATCTGCGCTTGTGCTTCCAGGATCTGGCTCATAAATGGTGCAGGTCCAAACTTTGAAGGGGGTTCCAATACTTCGGACCCAGTTGCATCCCGGTTTAAATCTCCAGTCTCCTCGATGGAGTGTAACCTAGAAAACGATGACACCCAGGGTTTTCGATCTGTAGCTTTCGACTTCCCTTTATCTACAGAACTCGGTATGGCCGCGCCATTGTCCTCCTCGTCCGCATCGGTATCCTCTTCCGAGTCTTCGTCGAATCTTGAGCTCATCCGAAGGTTCGAAGTGGCAGCCGTAATCATCTGGAAGAAGCTTTGGTTCATGTTAAACGGAACATGTTTACTCGCCGCACAAACATCTGCTTGGTCCTCGGACTCGGAAAAGTTTGGGCGGGTCGGGAGAAGCATGCTTTGCGTGCCTGCTCCATGTCCAGAAATTTGTCTCTGGCGCGAGAACTTGCGACCTATCCGGTGACCCGTGCGCTCGAGCTCGTCGTCAGAAGGCATTTTGGCAGATTATGGGCGTTTGTCGTGGCGTTCGGGGGAGGCGGAGGATTGGTTGTGGTTTTGTTGGGAATAATGCGGAATAGGACTGTCGCAAGGTGCTGGAGTCGTGCTGTCGTGTTTTGTAATTGGTGTGGCTGGCAAGCGATTGCGGGTGTGGGAAGCACTTAAATACTAAGTCGGCACCGGGGAGTTTAATATGTGGTGTTGGTGGTGGTGACGGTGAATGGTAGTTGTGGTGGGGGGTGGTCGAGAGGTAGAGAGCTTAAGGCAACGACACACGTCCTAGCAGCTGTGTGGTCAAGGATACAGCCCGGGGACACTCTAGCCGGGACCAGGAAGGTCGGACTTACTAGTGGAGATCTTGCGGCTATAAGAGCGTGAATGTTGGTATCTACGAGGTCGTCAAAGAGTGGGTGGCAGCAGAGTGGGACTAAGTCGAAGATGCTGAACTCGAAACGAAGGGTGCCCGTTCTTTGTTATCCGAATGATACCGAGATCTCGTGCCATGCGCTGTATGAGCAGCGACGAGCACCAGCAGTAGCACCAGCAGCAGAGTCACTCTCCCCAGACCACCACGGCTTTCTTTCTGGAAGCGTTGGTGATGCTCATCAGAGGGCAGGCAGGTGCGTAAATGAGTAACCTGGAAGCGTCGGCAGGGTGGGCATTCCGCGAACATGAATTGCTTTTCACCCGGAATGTCCCGTGTATCAAGGTTGTCCATCTACTAAACGATAGGTACAGTCCACTCTATACTGTCGGTTGTTTCCTGCGCTGCTGAGTGCCGTGCTCATCACCGTTACAATCGATAACCTTAACCAAACCTCATCTCTCAGGCACCCTCTTTATCTGCAACGTTGATATTGCCATCGAAACACATCCAAAGAAGTACTTAGTATCACCGTTGGCTACACCTATCAAACCAAACACGGATATATATCGTTTGGTACGCTTCCGTTTTTCCTGCCACAGATCAAACCAACCTCGAGGACAAGAATAGACGCCGGGAAGATGCGTCTTGCACAAGATCGGGTGGACACAACCCGTATACACGTGCATGTTGCGCACCTTGGCTCAGCGTGGCCTCTGAGATTTCGTGGCTGTTTCAATTTAGTATTGAACCCTCACATCAAAAGGAATGTGGCGACCGTCAAAAGCGGATACAACAGTCAATAATTTTTGATGTGTCGCCAGTCATCACTGAATAGCAACCAGCTATTCGAGTACTACTGGGTCACACAGTTTGGTCACCAAAAAGTACTCTAGTACCCCGCCCAGTTATCTTGCTCGGTGCGATAAACGCTTGCCAATCCTTAACTGATAAGTTCCAAGCTGTTCATGTAGAGTAAGGATCGCATGTTCCACAAATCTTCGGAGCAGGATTCAGGATTCAGGATTCATCGGCAACTTCAGCACACATCTACAAATTCTACAGCCTCCGACCTACCTCAGGTAAACACGTCGATACCTCCCATACGGAACGTCAGCAGTAGCAGAAGATATGAAGGTTGCAGTATTTGGAGCTAAGAAGGTGCATCCTGAGGCAACCAAGATATGACTACCAAGCTAATGGTTCTCAACAGTACGATCGAGATTCGTTCGACAAAGTAAACCCAGAAGCCTCCGGGGTTGAATTTTGCTATTTCGATGTGAAGCTAGAACCGATGACTACCGTCCTTGCTACTGGCCATGAAGCTGTTTGCATCTTTGTGAACGACCAATGCGATTCCGAAGTTCTGTCGCAGCTGCAATCTCTTGGAGTGGTAAGGACCCTATTTGATATTATCACCCAACTTTCTCTAACGTATATATCACTCCAGAAATACATTGTCCTCCGCTGCGCCGGCTTTAACAACGTCGACCTTTCTACGGCCTCAAAGCTCGGCTTCAAGGTAGTCAATGTTCCAGCGTATTCTCCCGAAGCGGTGGCAGAGTTCGCTGTGGGCATGATCATGACCGTGGTGCGGAAATATCACAAAGCATACCTGCGGGTACGTGAGGGTAACTTCCTCCTCGACGGCCTTGTGGGGTTCAACCTCAATGGCAAGACAGTTGGCATTGTTGGCACGGGAAAGATTGGGCTCTTGACCGGGAAGATTCTCTCAAAGGGCTTCGAGTGCAATGTTGTAGCTTACGATCCTTATCAAAAAAATACTGCTGCTGCCGCGGAATATGGGGTCTCTTATGTCGAGACCCTAGAAGAGCTGCTCGGGCAAGCAGATATCGTGAGCTTACACTGCCCATTAAATGATAAAACGAAGTACATCATCAACGAGAAGACGCTGGGACAGACAAAGAAGGGTGTGATTTTGGTCAATACCTCCAGAGGAGCGCTAATTGATACCGGGGCTCTGATTCAGTTCGTTTCTACTTTCCGTGATATTAGCACAGCTTACTGACCTTAAGCCAGTGCACTAAAAAGCGGGCATCTGAGGGCGGTGGGATTAGACGTGTACGAGAAGGAATCGTCATACTTCTTTGCAGATTCAAGCCAAAAGATTATCTATGACGACAATTTTGCTCGATTGTTGTCCTTCTACAACGTCTTTGTCAGGTGCCGTGCCTCCCTCTTCCATGTGAGCAAATAGATTGTTGAGACAGTGATATAGTGGTCATCAAGCCTTCCTCACTAACGAGGCACTTAAAAACATCGCGGACACGACCATCGGCAATCTGCTGGACTTGAAGAATAATGGAACATCAAAAAACGAAATTCATGAGCGACCGAACTAGAAGGGTAGGATGAGTGTTGGTTCATCCTGTTATGAATTTCCTAGCTAGATATACCCTGGATACCAGAACAGTTTAACAGAATAAAGATAAAAAATTACGTCTGGCCAACTTGTCGTTAGGGTATACCCCAACTATCTCGTGCCAGTGAATATACACATCAGGTACCCCCTTAGAAACACGCCTCAGCATTACCGCGGACTTCCAATCATCCCATCATACAGCCTTTCTCGCTTCGCCTCCAGCTCTTCCAACTCACTTTGAACTCTCTCCACCTCCAGCCTCGCTAGATCCTTCTCCGGCGGCAATCCCTGGAACCCTTTAGCTTGCGCCTCCAAGTCCAATACTTGCTCCTTCAATGCTAGTATATCTTTCTCCCGCTGTACAAGCGCAGGCACTGTTAATCCCTCCCTAGGAAGCACTGCCTCCATTGCCCGTAAACGATCCTTATAATCTTCCGTCTTGTTCCGTAGATGTCTAGTTGTCCGTGTCCACTCTGTAACGCGTGTAGTAAGATCGGGAGGGAGTTTGTGTTCTTCGCCGTTTTCGAGTTTGCGCAAAGCATCACGGAGGGACGAGAGCTCAGTTTGGAGACGAGAATGCAGAGCATCGATGCGGTTGGTTTGCTGTGCAATTGAGGCTTCTTGGGAGGACAGCGCAATGAGGTGGGGGGAGAGTCTAAGTCGTTAGTAGGCGGTGGAGAATATGCCACTGGAACATACTTCCGAGGTTCAGTGCTGTTGCTTCTGAGTGCAACACTTAGGAGTGCGACCGAGTTCAAGCATCGACGTCCTTCCGGAGTGAGATGATCTTCGACCCCAACTAATAACGGCTCCCCCTTCCCCTTCCGTGACTCTTCTATGGCTGCATCCCGCTTTTGGAGCTCATCTAGAGCTTTCTCTTTCACGCGGTGCTCGAGCGCCTTCTCTTCGTCCGCGGACTCGTTTGCGGAGGCAAGTGCGAGCAGTGCTTTTAGGGTTTCCGGATTGCGCTCAAACTTTGGAACGGGATCGGGTGCGAAACGCGTACTGAGGAATTGGTCGACGTAGATCCAGTCTTTTTGCTGCAGACTTTGCTGCTTTGCAACTGTCGGGGAGAAGACTTTGGCGGGAGACCAAATAGAGTCAAAGTCGGTCATTGTTGGATTTAGCTAGAGGTGAAGGGGATTGAGCACCAGCAATAGGATGTAGTATTTACAGATTGATAAGATATGAAGATGAATGATTGAGATTGATAAGATAGGGATTTGGGATGCGCTGCAGCCTGGTTAAGGACACCTGTAATCTCGCGTTCAGTTGCACCTTTAAATATCGACTCAGCTCCTCAACAGCCCAAAACATTCCCTTTTCTTCTTCAAGTCACTCTTTTCATATCCTAAATACCTCAAACGCATACAAACTCAGTCCACTGTACTATACAATATCACCCCATCATATTCTAGCTCCAGAGCTACATACCAGCAATGGTCCTCCTCAAAAGCAAGCTCACCCTCTTCTCCGCCGCCCTCCTCTTCTCCTGCGTAATCGCCGACACTCCCGACCCAAACGTTCCCGTCAGCTCACTCCTTGCCAGTGCCGATGCGCTCCTCGCAAAAGGCGATAGGCATGGTGCTCTCGACCACTTTGATGCCGCTATACAGAAAGACCCCGCAAATTACCTGACGCTGTTTAAGCGCGGCGCCACATACCTCTCGCTCGGCCGCTCGTCGCAGGCTTCAGCAGATTTTGATGCTGTCCTTAGTCTCAAGCCTGATTTTGAGGCAGCGCTGCTGCAAAGAGCGAGGCTGAAGGCGAAGGGTGGCGACTGGGACGCGGCGAAAAAGGATTATGTCACCGCTGGGAAATCGAAACATGAGCTGAGCATCCAAGAGATTGAAGAGGCGCGGAAAGCGGCAGAGGAGGCATACAAGGCTGAGAAGAAGAAGGATTGGGATACCTGTGTGGAGCAGGCTGGCACGGCGATATTGGTGGGTCAGGCTGTGCCGAGTCTGCGGAGCCTTCGTGCGAGGTGCAGGATGCACAAAGGGGATGTGCCGGAGGCTGTGGGGGATTTGGCGTAAGCTTAACTGTTGAGATAGTATATGGCAAGTGCTGACGATGGAGACAGACATGTTGCGCAGCTCAATCCTTCGTCGATAGAACCTCACCTGCAGACTGCAAACCTACTTTTCTTCTCGCTCAACGACTACGATCGCTCAACGGCGCAGTTGAGGAAATGTTTACACTCTGATCCCGACTCCAAGCCATGCAGTAAGCTATTTCGGCGGATAAAAACATACGAGAAATTGCTAGTAAATGTACGGGGTCTACGGGAAGAGCGCCTGTGGAATAGCGCCAATAAGATTCTGATGGGCGTAGGCGAAGACACAGGAGTGATTGATGATGTCAAGGAGGACATAGCCGATCTCAAGAAAGATGGTATAATCAATGAACACTGCCCACAGGCGTTAATGGCAGATATCCAGGAGATGGTTTGTGACGGCTTCACTGAGGTATGCAATATCACTCTCTCCTGGCTACAACACCCGCTGACTCGGAATTATGCAGATGGGCAAACCCGAAAAGGCCCGACCATACTGTGACGAAACACTCCGACTAAACCCGCAATCTATCCCTGCAATCCTCTCCAAAGCAACCCGTCTCCTCAACGAAGACTTATTCGATGAAGCCATCCGACTCCTTGAAAAAGCCAAAGAAGAGATCGAAGGGGCCGCCAACGACCACCGCATCCGCAGTAAACTTCAAGACGCGCAGAAGCTCCTCCGTCGTTCAAAAACAAAAGACTACTACAAAGTTCTTGGCGTCTCGCGGGACGCAAACGAGCGGGAGATCAAGAAGGCATACCGGAAGATGACGAAGAAGTATCACCCGGATAAATACCGGGGAGAATTGAGTGCAGAGGATATCCAGAAGAAGATGAGTTCGATCAATGAGGCGTATGAAGTACTATCAGACCCAGAGCTGAAGGAGCGCTTCGACAACGGTGATGATCCGAATAGTCAGGAACAACAACATCCTTTCCACCAGGGAGGTCCGTTTGATAGATTTGGAGGGCAGCGATTCATGTTCAGACAGCAACATGGAGGCGGGCCTTTCGGTGGGAGTGAGGGCTTCAACTTCCACTTTTAAGGAATGCTGAGGATTTTTGATAGATTCTGGAGTGTGGGCTTGGTTTTTCTTTCTTCCTCTTTACTTTGAACTTTTTAGTTAGGGATTGCGATTTGTTTGTGGGGCGGTGTTTTGAGTTATATCCTTTTTTTGCCGGTTGTATTGAACAGATACCGTTCAAAGAAAAGCTACCGTAGTGGTGATACATATATTCGGATAGATTTACAGTCTCCGAGCTTGTCGGGTGGTAATGAATGAGAAATACGGCGGGTTCGGTGTACTGTTGATCAGGTACACAGATTCGCACTCGTATACCAAGTCATGTGAGCAACCAAAGCTCAGAGCCTCAGCTATCAGATGATTTCTCCACAAAATTCAATTGCATTGCCCAGGAAAACAGCCTATTCGGGGAGCGCAGAGGTACAGGAGAGGAACATTATTCAAATGGTTGTCAGGAGAATAAACAAAAGCACATCGTCGCAGGAGAGGAAAGGGTAGCAAGGTCGGGCTTTGTGGATCCAGAGTCCAGCGTCATAGCGCCCTCGGTCCAGTATCTGGGCGCGAGCTTAATTGAGCGTATATAAGGCAACGCTTCTCCCCACGCGCATGAAGAGGTGTGTGTTAGTAACCTTTTCCCGTTCCCGCGACTACTTCCCCAAATTCCTCACAGAACGTTTACCGAGACATGCATTTCTATTATTGATACGTTGACATAGAGACATAAAGTGAACAACCAACCACCAATCTCGTCGTCCGGTCCGCAACCTGCATAATTTACCGATACACACGACAACCCTCTCGGCTTCAACCTTCAATTTGACCTTCGGCGTTTGCGAACTTCCGGAACCCCCCCTGCCGCTTGCCGTCGCGTACCGCTCTCTATACTCTTGCTTTGTTTCGACCACCCACCGGCACGTTCGGGACTCCGCAGCATAGCATATTCGGCCCGGTTGCAGTGTTGCGTGAACGGGAACCCCAGGCTCGTCCTACCCACGAGAGGAGGGGAGAAGCAACGTTCCCGCGATAAAGCTTGATCCAACGTCATTCACAAACCCGTACCACGAACGATTGGGCACCCTCATCGGAAGAAGAAGGAGGGGCGCCGGCAAACATGATCATCAAACTCCCAAAATCTGTCCGCTTCCCCATCACCATCACCGAGCTCCTCAGACATCCGAACGACGATGTCGCTCGCCTCGACCCCCTACTCGTGTACACGTACAAGACAAAGATAATGGAGTACCCGGAGTACGGTGTGGAGGTGGAGGTGGAAAAGGAGTTGAGTTCGCAGTTTGATGCCCCGGTTGCGGGAAAGCTTGCGAAGTGGTTGGTGAAGCTGGGGACTGTGGTGGAGAATAATAGGTTTGTAAGCGGCTTGTACCGGGAGAAGGAGGGCAGTTTATGGCTGACCGGAGGATTAGTGTTGCGATCGTCGAGATTGAAGAGCCCTGCTCACATGAGGTTCAATTCGCGGGACTGTGTACGATGTGCGGCGAGGATATGACATTGTGAGCACACCCTTCCCTAGAGTTTGACGGGGAGTTCGGTTGTCGCTGATGGAAAGGCGGGCTTCAGATTAGACTACAATTCCTACTTTTCAAACAGCGACCGTGCAACAATACAGCTGGCCCATGACAGCTCGGGGTTGACAGTGAGCGAAGATGTAACTCTACCCTCCATTCTCGCTTGTTTCCGGGCCTAACGGTAGTGTCTTGACAGGAAGCTCGAAAACTAGAAGAACAAGCGAAAAGGCGGTTACTAAAAGAACGGAAACTATCGCTCGTGGTAGATCTGGATCAGACAATTATTCACGCCACTGTGGATCCCACTGTGGGGGAATGGAAAGATGATCCGTTTTGTGTCAACCACGAGTCCGTCAAGGATGTGCAAGCATTTAAACTTGACGAGGATGTGAGCGGTGGGCGGGGGACGTGGTATTACGTGAAGATGAGGCCTGGGTTGAAGGAGTTCTTGGAACATATCTCCAAGCTGTTTGAACTTCACATTTATACCATGGGAACCCGCGCATATGCATTGGCAGTGAAGAAGATTGTGGATCCGGATGGAACACTTTTTGGAGAGCGCGTGCTGAGTAGGGACGAGAGCGGAAGCATGACCCAAAAAAGCTTGCACCGTTTGTTTCCCGTGGATACAAAGATGGTCGTGATCATTGACGATCGAGGAGACGTGTGGAAGTGGAACGAGAACTTGGTTAAAGTCCGCCCTTATGATTTTTTCGTGGGCATTGGAGACATCAATTCTATGTTTCTTCCAAAGAAACAAGAATTTCCAGTTGCAACCGAAACTTCCCCTAAACCGGTGCTAGCTATTGAGAAGAAAGAGGAGGAGAAAGAGATCGCAGAGGATATGGCAGACCCGACCAAAGCAGCAAACTCATCTAGTATGTCGCCATTAGAACAACTGATTACCATGGGAAGCGGAAGCGATCAGCAGCTTATCACCGACCAAACATCGGAACTCGATAAGGCCATTGAAGCACAGAAAGAGGATCGACCTCTAGCTAAGAAGCAGGAGCTCCAAGATAAGATGGATGAGAAAGCTGCAGAAATGGCAGCCGCCATAGAAAACAGAGATGTTCACAAAGATATTGCGAGTGAAAGCGGTGCACACAAGCACAGTGTCCTTCAAGACAATGACTGGGAGTTGAATTCGCTAAAAGGACATCTGTCAGCAGTACATGAGCGGTTCTATTACGAGTATGAAATGAACAAGGGGAAGGGCAAGGACCGCGTATCGCAATTACGGGATGGGAAGAAGCATCCTAGAAAGCGAGCTGATGAGGATGGTGGGCTGGACCTGGATGCCGTTCCAGATGTTGCCATGATCATGCCGACCATGAAGAAGCGAGCATTGAGCGGCGTTGTGTTGGTGTTTTCTGGCGTTATACCACTGGGAGCTGATGTTCAGAGGTAGGCCCCACTCTACACCTATACTTGAGGTCAAGCTAAACGTAACCTAGTTCCGACATTGCCGTCTGGGCCAAGAGCTTTGGTGCGGTAGTTGCAGAATCCGTATCATCAAAAGTCACGCACGTAGTAGCAGCAAGAGTATGGCCACCACCACAATATTCCATCGCTGACTAACGGCTAACATCATTTGCCTTCCAGAGTCGTACTGCGAAAGTTCGACAAGCAACTCGTTACCCCCTTATCAAGATTGTAAGTCCTCACTGGCTTTACGACTCCATTTCCAACTGGCAGCACGAACCTGAGGATGCATACCTCATCGTTATACATCCTGAAGACCGTCACAACCCTCTTTCATCGATCAACGGCGCCCTGGAAGAGTCATCTGGCCCTCTTCTCTCCTCTGAAGACGAAGATACCGATGACGATGACGAATATGACTCTGAGTTCGAGCCGGGGAGTAGTCAGAATGATGGACTGGATATGAGTAACGTGGGATGGAAAGATGTGGACGAGGAGTTTGCGGAGTACTTCGGAGACGACGACGACTTTGATGAGAGTGATACCGAGAGTGTGAAAACTGTGGAAGTGGAGGTCGGGAAAAGGAAACGGATGCCCGGGGCGGCGGAAAATGACGGTGAAAGTAGCGGTGGAGAGTCTGCGGAGGAGGAAGCATCTAGTGATACCCACAGCCGTCTTGCAAAACGTCAGAAGATCGCCCGGGATCGAGCGGCAGCGGGAAGTGCGTTACAGAATGTGGAGGTGTCCGTCGAGAGCGCAGATATGGATGTGGGGGAACATAACGAGGGAGAGAGTGACAGTGATTCCCTGGCGGATGAGTTGGAGAGAGAATTGATGGGCCTTGATGAGGGTTTCGATGGAGACAGCGATGGCGCCGAAGGAGCCGATGGGTAGCCTACCCATCCCACGAAAGCTATTTCCATCCCTTGTATCATAGGTGTTCTTTTTCCGGCCCTCCTTGTCTTAGAAGAGATGGGTTTGCTTGTACCCTTCTAGTTCTACTTGTTTTTTGTTTCACTACTAGGCGGTGGATTGGAGTTTGGTATATTTTTGCATTTGGCCTCTCTAAAATATTTTTTGGTTAGTATCTAGCGTATAGGACATGCGGTGCGGCATGCGGTGTGAATAGGACATTTGAGTGGGTAGAAATAATGTCGGAGAGCGTGTACCTTCCTCCGAGTGCTCAACTCAAGGCCGACGATGCGAATGAAGCCGTTTCTCGCTAATAGCAACCGCTGCTATGGCGATCTCCCGTTTAAGCGAGTCCTACATCTGATCCTGATGCACCACCAAAGAACGACGCCGCAACAAAACAGGCTTTTGGATTGATCCGAGTTGCCTATGAACTACACCGCATCGAGCACGATGCTTTGGACATCACGCACCACAAAAGCCCTGTCTGAAGAGATTTTATTACGATTTTTGCCTACTCTTGGCGTTCGATACGAAAAAAATCCGTCACAACGAAAATCTCCTCCGAACCATCGTGCTTGGTCCTTATTGCACTTGATGAGACGACGTTTCCAGAAGTTAGTATTTCGATGTCTGGCTTCTGGCCTTTCAACAAACTGTGTCCTCAGCTAGGGAGATAAGCACGAATTCGAAAGGAAGCCCTACGTACAGCCAACCAGCCGGAAATCTCGCTGCTCGTGTGGCCAGGAAGCCGCATTCCTACGACCAGGCGGTTGTTTGTTGAAGACTAACCAGGTCCTTGGCCTGGTGAGCATATCTATATACATAGAGGCTTCTTAGTAACATGTACTTCCTGAAGCTCGCGGGAGGCGGTGTCCTGATGGTCCAGATCGGCCGTTCCTTCTTGAAGCCGGAGCATCCCTACGATGGGCTTAAGAGCTTGGTGGTCGCCTGGACGGACGGTGGGTATGGGGTGGTAGGGTGATGAAGAGGGTTGGTGAAGGGGAGGGGGTTAAGGACACAGTTTCATAACAATGTAACGAGAGTCATTTCCTCCTTCGTCTGAAGTCTACTCTGGGAACAAACTCGATTTAGAAAGGTTGGAGAGTTTACCAGACGGGCACCGGCTATCCGTTCACTACATCTTATACTTCTCAAACGATACAGGTGAAAAACACTACATGTACCAAGTGTCTGTCGCCTACATACCGGTAGTGCCATGTGGTACCCGCAATGAGGGCAAGACAGACCGTTAGAAGCTGACTGACGCACGCCTACTGTAAATATGCCTCTTAAAATCTGTATTAATCGTACTCAAGAATAGACTTGAAAGCAATCTAGGTTAAACCCCTTTACGACAGACGAATATGATATAAAGCGCAATCCGCCGCTACAAGTGAAAGGAACACGAAGAGAGCAAAACAATAAACCTCCTACACACAACAGTATCGATTGAGTTCTATTTCCGTATCTCGAATGAACCGCTTCGATGCTCACGCAGTTCCCACAAATCGATTGAGAAGCAATCTCACCGTCATGCAAAGTTAGTCCTCATTTATTTTTGCAAGGTTGCAGGTTGCAGATTCTTGCTTCAACAACTCCAAAAGCGGCCCTATTATGTGTCCATTTTACAGGTGCAGTGCCGACCACTGGGGGGGACATAAAACCCTTGCGGCCACACCCTCTGCGGGGGTTATCAATATTCGGCCCAAAGCTTCCCACGGAGAAAACACTAATCACCCTGAAGCGCTCTCTAAAGCGGGTTCTCAATTATAGTATCTATAGTCTGTACAGTACCAGCGAAGCCTGCCGCCAGTAAAGACTGGCATAGGTCCAACGACTACTAGTCGTATATAGTTCCATAGGTCCACGCGCAGATGTCTGTGGATCGACTATGGACGACTATAGACTGCAGGGGTCCACGGGAAGCTTGTTATGAGCTGCGCGTAGCGCAGCCTACAGTGGGTTTACATTTTTGCCGGTGTATAATCAAGGTCGAGTCTTATTAGATCCATGCTATCTCGAACAGAGGATGTTGGATAATCGGAGACAAAAGGTGGGTAATAGGTAATAGTGACTAACGAGTGCCGGTATCCTTATGCTTGATAGTACATAGGATGGCGGAGTGAAGCAGAATTAGGTCGCTGGGAAACAAAGGTGTAAACAACATGATCACGCGTGAACCAAGCAAATTCTCCACACTCTCTCCAGAGAGCAAAAGGAGAGTGGGATTTTGGGCAGATGACATTTAGATATATTCCCTCGCGCCCTCCGAACATCTCGTAGTAATACCCAAACTCCTAAAGAAGACGAAACCCCCGCTTTTATTTCCCGGCATTGTGACTTAACACTTTTCTATTTTCACTGCTGATCTAGGTACCTGGTTTAGTTAGAGTATAATAGTGTAAGGTGATACGAAGCTACTGCGCATTCTTGGCAGAGGCGATGGATTAGCCTTCCTTCCTGCAACATCACTCGACTTCGTTCATACTGCCCATACACTGTCGCGTCCCTCTTCGCTCGTTTGGTGCGCGACTTATAGTCATCCCAGAACACGATGGTTACGGTTCGCAATCCCACACACAGGCTCAGCGATGAGCTCTACAAGGCCATGCAGACAGTTCTAGATGCGCTGTTCAACGCGAAGGACTCGGAGTATGGTCGCCCCTATCCCCTTTCTTTGATGGTTCGCAAAAAGTAATTGTGCGCTGACTCTGGTGATGGTTGAAATACAGCGGCAGCGACCTCTCCGCGCCTTTCCACGATCTCCTGCCAAAACGCCAGTATGCGGATTATTATAAGCTCATTAAGCACCCGCAGGCCATGAACCCCGTGCAGGTACCATTCCATGTCCGCAATGTCTAGATGGGGCCACGTGGCCACTGATACATTCTTTCTAGAATAATATCCGCCGCAAAATCTATACTGCCTTCCCCGACTTTGTCAAAGACTGCGCGCAGATCTTCCACAACGCGAAACTCTACAACCGCCACGACTCAGTCATCTACCAGGATGCGGAAACGCTCGAGAAGGTGCTGAAAGATGCTCTGGCGGAATGTGTAGATTTGAGTGTGGTTCCGGCGACCGACACGGAACTGCCTGATCTGGGACCGCTGCCGCCCCCTAGTCCGGAGCTGTCAGCTGCGAGCCCGGAACAGGAGGTGGAGGATGGTTCGGCCGATGAAGAGGATGAAGAGGAAGAGGAAGAGGAGGAGGAAGAAGATGATGACGAGGAGGAGGAGACTACTAAGAAACGCCGTGGGTCGGGTCGTGGGAGGAGGACTACAAGGGGCGGATCCACGCAGCCTCGTACTACACGACGTAGAGGAGGAGGAGCCGGAAATTTGACTGCTGGAGAGGTGAAGGATGAAGATGCGGAAGAGGGAGGCAGCAGGAAGATCAAAGACGACCCGAGACGGAAGCGAGGAAGGCCCCCGAGGGTTGATACGCCGATGGAGATCAGAATCAAGAATATTCTCAAGGCCTTGAGGAAACTGAAGGATGATGAGACGGGGCAACAGAGGATCACGGCGTTCGAAAAGCTTCCAGAAAAGAAGGAATTTCCGGAGTACTTCCAGGAAATTAAGAATCCTATCGCGCTGGATATCGTTCGGGTTTGTTTTCTCCCTTTAGATGCATGGTGTTGGTGACGCTAACTGGCTACAGAAAAACGTCAAGCGTAGGGTGTACAAGACCTTGGAGCAGTTCGTCAAGGATATGGAATTGATGTTCGCAAACGCGAAGGCGTTTAACGAAGATGATAGCCAGCTGTACCGGGATGCCGTGATGCTCCAAAAGGAACTTCGTAGCGCGGCGGCGATCGAGAAAGCCAAAACAGACGAAGAGCTAGCGGGCGGCGATGAGGGAGCTGGACATAACAAGAATATGCGTATTCCACTTGACAAGATCGAGCACAAAGGCGATACATATCGAGTTGGTAGGCACATTCTATCCCTATAACGCGCCTCTTCACAACTAATGATGGTCATATTCAGGCGATTGGATTCATATTGTGAACCCGAATGACCCCAATAAACCGACTGTGGCCCAAATCTTCCGTACTTGGAAAGATTTAGATGGTCGAGTTTGGATTAACGCGTGCTGGTACTATCGCCCCGAGCAGACAGTACACTGGGTGGAGAAAAAATTCTTCCCAGACGAAGTGGTCAAAACCGGCCAGTACCGTGACCATAGTATCGACGAGGTCCTAGGCAAGTGCTTCGTAATGTTCTTCACGCGTTACTCTCGAGGACGTCCCAAAGGTATTGATGAAAATAACTGTCCCATCTACGTCTGCGAAAGCAGATACAACGAGACCGAAAAGCATTTCAACAAAATCAAGACGTGGAAGAGCTGCATCCCCGATGAAGTCCATAATCAGGACTATGAGCTGGATCCGTTTGAGAAGCAGAGGACTCTTAAGAAAGTTCCAAGCCCAATTGCGCATCTACTACCACCAGATGCGAAGGAATCCGATCCCTTGCCTGAAGCAAAGATGGGCGTTGACAACGCGCCACCCGTCATTGGTGCTGTATTCAAACGAGCGCGTCGCGATACTGTAAGCTTCCCCTGTCCTTCATATCCTGGTTCGGTTGTCTTTACAAGGCTGTGTCTGTGCGCATCTGCAGCCGCCTCCAGCTACATAACATTGCAAACGTCCACTGACACTTCCTCAGGACTCTCCTCCCCCCGAACCAACCCCGCCTCCACCACCAGTAATGCCCGCCGTTCCGCCCCCCCCTCCTCGCCGCTCCTCAAACCCCGATCACTACCACGAAACAATGTCGATGACCCAAATGTACAAACAAGCGCACATGGCTGCCACTGTTGCCACCCCGCCACCGCCTCAAACTCCAGGACCTTCACTGCACCCCCACCAGCTCCGCACTCCGGGACCCAACAACCAATACGCCCCTCCGCCGAACCACTACAGCCCCGCCACGCCGTCTCTGCAGCGTCACCCGTCAAATCCAGGCTTGCCGGGCTACCAACACGCCACCGCCGCCGCATATCAGGCGCAACAACAGATTGCCCGCCAACAGGAGCAGATGAAGCAATACAACCCTCCCGCCGCACCAGTAGTCTTCACGCTGCCCGAGAGCGTGACGCATAACATCCCCGAGGAAACCGCGGAACGGTTTTTGAGGGATGCGCAGGGTCAGCTGCTGTGGTTCACCGTGCCGCCGCTAGATAATACTAGTGCGAAGGCGCTGACAGGAGGGGTGGGACACAGCGTGCAGTATCTGGCAAGGCGCAAGGAGTTGGAGGTTAGGAGGGAGGTGAGGGCTAGGGCTCGTGAGGGAAAGACGGAGGAGGCGAAGAGGAAGTGGGAGGAGATTAGGGAAGAAGAGAAGCAGGAAGCGAAGAGGGTACTCGTTAGGGCTCTGGGACTGATGGATGGCGGCATGGGACAGGCTTGAGGGGGTTCAGTTGGTTCGTCTGTCTTTTACTTTATGGGTTACATTGTACTTCCTGCTACTAGTAGTTAGGCGGTGGGAGTTTCCTTCTTGTACGATCAATCGGGTTCTAGATTCCGTATACTTTGCTTTGTTGATGGGAGGGGGGTTTCCTTTCGTTGGCTGGTATGTACTGTTCTGCACTGCACGTAAAGTATGACATGCACATGGACCCTGCACAAGCGGGAGATCGACAAATAGGAATGTCAGTAGGGCTGAAGCTACTTGCGCATCCACGCTATCAATCTCCTCACATCCCCACTGCCATGAGAACCCTTGACTCTTCTGGACGCCAAGGCCGTTTTCGAAAGTACGGCAGCGATGTAATACAAAGCGCGCTGTACGCTCTAGGATGGGTGTGGAGGAGTTCGAAGATAGATAGATTAGTTCTGGCATCCCAATTAGGGGGGATGACAACCCCCGAACGAAAGAATCCCCTCTTGTTATATCCCATATCTGATTCAACAAGGGCTTCTCAAGCCCTATCTCTCATAATGGCATCCTAGTTGAGCTCACGAAATAACAAAAGCAAGGTTGTTGAGTGATATCTCACGGATCCAAACTCAGGCTTCTCCAAGAAAGTGTATCATATTGTACGCCTAGTAGAAATTCGATCCCTCCTCTTAAAAATCGTGATAGACACACAAAGTCTTCGTTCCATACTTGCGAACAAACCGACAAAAAAAAGCAATGGAGAAAAAAAAGAGGTAAAATCTCGAACAGCATATCATAAAACACTCTACCCCCCCTCTTGGTGCATACGCCCTTTACCATACCTACAAGCAACAACTCCCCTCGTCTTTGGATCATTCATAATTAACCCAGACAATACGTTAGAAGAAAAGAGTAGACTCCAACATCCATCATCTCCTCCCCCGCTCCCGGCGCCACACAGATTACGCAAAATATCGGCGTATAGTAGGTACCTTCTCCGGTGGCATCTGCGCCGCCAGCTGCTGAATATTCAGCCCTGTCATGACCAACAAATCCTTTGTGGCGTTGATGACCCTCTCCGCCGTCTGACCCTGAATCGTCTCGGCATCGACTGCAGCGATGACATACTCAAAAATCTGAGGGGCTGCATTCATTACCGCCGGGTTTTTCCTGTCGTATTGTCAATACCAACATTTGTTCTAGAGGGGAGAAACGCAGGGGCATACCGATCGATTAACTCCGTCAAAAACCCGTATGCGTATGGTGCCGCCTCATCATCGTTGACCACAGGCAACGTTCCGATCCAGTGGTTAACAACCACCTGCACATCTGGCACCTTGCTATGATTAAAGTGCAAGATTTTGGCGATGGACGCGCAAGCGTTCTCAGTTGCAAAGACATGGTCGTCTTGTCGAGCCTTTGGAAGCTGTGTAGCGTCAAACAACTGGCGGATAGTGTGAGCCACAAACTCCGAAAATGCTGGCCCACCGTTCTTAGCGGCGATACCGACACCATATGCGGCAGCTTGTCGGTTGGCGGGAATCTTATCAGCCAGTCCCTGGACGAGAGGTCCAGTGAAGTGAGCATGGTACTTCCATGCCTCAGGCCCGCAGAATTCGAGGACATCATCGATAATACAGAGAGCCCATTGGCGTTGCGAAGGGTCGGAACTGTTGATGAACCTGTCGTAGAGAGAAATCAGGCGCTCCCACTGCGGAAGGAAGGAGGTACCCTGGTTTTTGAAAATAGTGTGGAATGCTTTGTTCATATCGGCCAGCAGGGTCTGATCATCTTCAATGGCGTACATCATATCGTCGGAATCTTCTCGCTCTTCCTCAGGCTTCTGTGCCTCTATCAATCTGCTCTCGTGTCGTTGTTGATATTCCCGCAGCGAAGATTCAGCTGCGGAAATAAAATGTGCCATCGTCTCCTGGGATAGACAGTTTTGACCAACAACCTCAACAGACTCGTAAAAGCATTGGTACATCTCAGCGAGGGTATCAACAGCAGGCTCTTGTGCTAAGTCCTCAAGAAGTTTGCCAACGGTTGATTGCCAGATATCAGCGAGCTGTGGCGACTGAGGCCCATGTGCTTTCTTAATGCTGTTGAGCAGCTGGGGAACTAATTTTGCCGAAGCTACACGCACTGCGTCGTTAAAGAAGAACCGTAGCCCAGGGATGGCAATTTCTTTCAAGACAGGGAGAACATAGGGTTCAAAGGCGGCCTCTAGTTGCTGGGCATAGATGACGAGGAGTTCAATCGCCATGTATTTGTCGTCCAGTGCGGAAGTCTTGATACCAATGTACTTTCCTCGAACGGGAAGCAGTTCCCAACCCTCTTCCTGTTCAATGGAGGCGAGCTGATCTTCATCTACAAATATAGTCCATGTTAGTACCGGAAGACAGTGATCAAGGTACCTAGAGTATGTCATACCGTCAAGAAGCTGTACATCAGCTTTAGCACGTGCAAGCTCGAGCAGTGGAGGCATAACGGCAGGTAAGTATGGCAAGAAATCATTGCCCATGACTCTGCACATTCTACCCCAGCAGTGAAGTAGGTATGATCCTTGTGGATCATCAGGATCTAATACTGAAGTTTGAATTTGGCCAAGCACCTGTACCAACTGAACGGCATCTGCGCCGAGCCTCTCTCGTCCAACTGCTAAAGCTATCAACGTGGCACACTCCATGGCCTTCGCGTTCAGCAGCCGGTTTTCTTTTGCTTGCGAATCCTGTGGATGGTTCAAGACAGCGAACAACAGGGGCATGAGGTGGTCATAGTATCGTCCAAATGCCTGCTCGGCAGAGTCGGCAATAGTGGCGATTGTTGACAGCGCTTGCTCTTGGACGTACCTCTTGGAATCATTCGTGAGCAGAGCCAATAGTCTCTTCAGCAACTCATCCAGATAAGGCTCCAAGATTTCCTTCTCAGCTTCTTCGCAGAAGTTAACCAATGCAGCGGCAGCATGTGACTGCACCCTAGGCAGTTGTAAGCACTGGAACTGACAATATGACCAATGTATTGTAAGCTTACCTGGGTTCTGGGGATTCGAGTACTGGTATGATGCTTGAGAGCACAATCTGATGATATTTCTCTTGCATAACCCCTGCAAAGTCCGTGCTCATCTGTCCCAATGCATTACAGCCAGCCCACCTCACTCGGGCATGTTCGTCTCTCAAGGCTGGCACTACTAAATCCAGAATTTTGTCCAGCTCTCCCTCCATCATCTCACGACATCCCTCGGAAATAGCAGATATGGCCATCAATGCCGCATGTCGATCACGCCAAGAGGAAGAGGTCATCATTCTAGGAAGCCACTGAAATGTAGGTGCAAGAACATAAGAACCACCAAGCCTATTGGCCAGACGGTCCATACACTGCTCTCCGGCGACATGATTTAAGTCGCTTTCGTCAACGTCAAGCTATATAAAACTTTAACCAATCTCCACTTCCAAATCAAATAGATGTTGCTGAAACTTACATCATCTGTTTCGTTCCATTCTGATGCATCCTCATCATCGGCTCCAATGTCAGTCATCAGACTGAGACACTGAGTAACCATCTCTGTAGTATAGATTGGATCCTTGCGGCACATCTGAGGCGCGGTATCGGCAAATGTGGCGAGGAACTCCAATGCGTTCTGTCTAGTCTGATCACCCAACTCCTTGTCCTGGACAAATGAGATGCCGTATTTTACAACATCGTTGAACATCGATTTGAACATGGAAGGTGAAATCTCTGCAAGATCGATGAGTGCCATCAACGCTTTGCTTAAAGTATCGGAATTCTGTTGCTCCTTGAGGGGCATAAGAATATTCATGATATTTGGCAAAAGGCCAAAGAAACTCTTCTGTGCTGCCTTTCTAATTGAGCGGAAGAAGGCCGCAAATGCCTCCATGGCTGCAATTCGGACGTTTTGGTCGGCGTCATGGAAACCTGCGGAAAAGACTTCCTTTACAACTTCACCGTGTTGTTTCTCAATAATACCGGGTGTGGTAGTGAATATCCGGAATGCGCCTTCTCGGTGACTTGCTTCTTGCGATTTGCTGGCCTGGAACAACGCACCTAGGAGTTCAGGCCAGGGCTCATCTGAAACCGCGTAACAAGTCTGTCAGCCTCATCCCATGCCCCTCCTCCTCAAAAAAAAAAAGCGCACAGGGCACAAAGCAACAGCACTAACCGGCATCGGAAAGTTGCCTAGCCACCTCCGCAATAGCATCGCCAATCTTATTCCGTGTAAGTCCATCGGCCTCGCGGGCAAAGGCTTGAAGAAGAGTATTTCGTATGTAGCTTTTTGCTTCAAGTGTACACTCAATATATAATTCCTGAGGTTCCTCTTTCTTGGTCTGGGTTTTTGCTGCCAGTCTTCGGAAGAGAACGGCAGAGAACGAGCGTGCCTAATTCAGTCAGTGTTGGTCATTAATCTCTATAGCAGCACCTGCAAAGCAAAATTCATCTTTTCATCTTCCACCAGAACATATAGACGATGTCTCCCATAGAGCCCCAACTTACATTCGCATCACCGCCGTCTCGAACTTGCTCTGCCAAACCCAAGAGCAAGAGTGCAGGTTTTGTCGCAATCCAATCGCTGTTCAAGCTGTCCTCTGCGAGGTGTCGGGTGGCATTGTCTGCCGAAGCAAGGCCTTGTAGCAGCTGTTGGAGGGCAGCGACGACCTCGGGGGGAAGCTCTGAAGCCATGATAACCGCGAAGACGGTGTCCAAGATGTCGTGAAAGCGGTCGAGGAAACGCGACTAGATGCGGAGTGTGGTCGGCGAAAAAATGCCGGTGTTTGTTGGTGAATGAGGGTGTCAAGAAACAAGCGAGCCCGAGTAGTATCTGGTGGGGGATGATATAGTAGTGGTGGGGCTGGATGGCCCTTGAATTTCTTGAGAAGCGATATGTGAGCGGAGGGCAGAGCCCTGTACTAACTGCTGGTCAAATATCGAAGCGTGAAGATGTAAAATTTTGCTGTCGAAATGGAGATAGATATACGGAGTACTCGAAAAAGGAGGAATAAAGGTCCAAGGGTAAAAAGAGGAGAAGCAATAACAACTTGAAACTTTGTTTGATATGGTTCTCAACCTGCGCGGCTCTAGCCCTACTGGTAGAACGCGCTGTCATTTTTTTATTCTTCGAAAGACCACCACAATACACGACATCCAACGACATTCTGGATATTATAGGACGTCGACACAGATAGTAATACTTATACACTTGGGCCAGTTAGGATTCGGCCTACTGGTATAGCTTTTGAGGTTGATAAAACTTTGATCAAAATCACAGAACCTCACTCGAGATAATTTAAAGCTAAGTAACTTCATGAAACTCTTGTTCTGTACAAGAGATAACTAACAAGAAGAAATGGCAACAGCCTGTTGCAGGAAACGGCAAAAGCAAAGAAAGCTACCGGTGCAAAGAAAACTGTCAACTGAATGAACATAGTCAAATTACAAATGCAGAATGAGAAAAACTCAAGAGAGTGGGAAAAGGGGGGAGGGAAGATAGAAAAAAGTACAAGAGATGCGGCGGAGAACGCAAATGTAAACCAGGCCCATCTACTTCTAAATCACGCACGCTCCTCACGGGTATTCCAATAACTTTTCCAACACTTATCACATACACAATCGCTTCTTTACACAAATTTTTGCCCCTGTTTTTCGACGTCTTCACTCTTGCCGTCTTATCTCCTGGACAAAGCGAAGACGGCAACGATGGCCACTGCGAGAGTTACTATGGCTCCGGGCAAGATCAATTCGTTTGGCACACCCGGAATCAACTCTGGCTGCAAGGGTACGATTGGCTCGGGTGGCGCAGCAAACTTCTTCTTGGGCTTGCGCATTTCCTCCTCCTCTTCATCAGCATCTTCGATCTCGATTCTCGGGTTCTTTCTCGACGCCCCAATGGGGGGCTGCGGGTCCACTGTGGTAACGACAGCCGGCTTTGAGGGGTCATAAACATATAGGTCGACCTTGTCCCTCGCAGTACGTTTTGCCAGGTTAACTGCGTCAACCATGTCCCTATCAGAAGTGATGGAGACAATATCCCCTTCATCATCGACATAACTGAGAGCAAATCCTTGCTTCGACAACTTGCCGTCCGATCCAAGCTCCGGTTCTCCACCAACTTCTGAGGCTTCGTTCCCAAGCTTTTCGCTTACAGCGCTGAGCAATTCTACCAATCCTCCGCTGGGAGCAACCTGCACGCGGTGGATTCGCCCACTGGGAGCCTTAAATTTGAAGGGAAAAGGCTGATCCAATGGGTCAGCAACTGGTTCGGATCCCCTCTCAGAATGATCTCCAACATGTGAAGCTGAGTCGCCGGGGTGGATCGCATTGTCATGGCGGTCCAAATGGCTAAGACCAGTGGATTGCCGATGGTGTGCGGGTGAATCCGTTCCGTGACCACGGATCGAAGGTGTAGGTCCCCGGGCACTAGTATGATCGGATAATTGCGATTCTGTATCATTGTCCAAAGACAGCCAAAACTTATTCCAAGCGGGTCCCTCGCTGTCAGCAGTTTGCATGGAATTAATCTACACATTGTAAATCAGCTCACCGAATTTGTTGTTTCACCTGCCCTCATCGAATTTACCTGCTCAAGAGTGGCATAAGTCAATTTCAAAACGTCAACCATTCCAACGATCTCGCCCTCGTTGTTCATAACCGGGAGATTGAGGTAGTGACCATCTATAAACCAGCCGTCAGCGTGTCTTCTCCTAAGAAACACTATGATGATGCATACCATGCATCTTTCGAAGAGCAGACTGAATGGTCATCTCCATTGGAGCAAAATCAGGATGAGGTGTCATGACTCTGACAACACTGCAGTTTGCAGGGTCCAACCCCGGCGCAATAACACGCAGCACAACATCTTTACTAGTAAAAATACCAGTAATATTCCCACCGTCCTGGACCAACACCGCTGTTGTGCGATTTTCCTTCATCATGGCGGCGGCATCCTTGACTGTAGTACGAACGGATACAACTGTTGGAGGGTGTCCATCCAAGACAGACTCCAAATTCGGGCCAGACATCTTTTGCCTCAAAGCCTCCACATAAGAGATGATCTGCTGAGGTTGTGAAGATCCAAGTTCGGATTGAACGCCCTCGAGTGCATCATAGAGCTTCCTGGAAGACGCATATGCGCGTTCCAACTTCTCCATAGCCTCGTAGAAGCACTTGGTGATATCAAGGATACCAGAAATATCCTGGTTCTCATCCATTACTGGCAAATGACGGAAACCTTTACGAACCATCAAATCCAGAGCGTCGGTGGCAGAAGTATCGGTTCTAGCACAGAGTGGGTTTTTGGTCATGATCTGGGCAATAGTGATATCTCTAGCATCGATGCCAGCGCCAACTACACGGAACGCGAGGTCCTTGGCAGTGAAGATACCCGAGATGCGATCATCATCATCGGTAACGAGTACACAATCTTCACGCTTTGCAGCCATAAGCTGAGCAGCCTCGGCCACAGTTGTATTAGGCTTGATTTGGAGGGCTTGGGATGGGCGGAGAGCGAGGACCGTCCCGGGAGCTATCTTGCGGGTCTGACGGGCACGAGAAGTGGTGTGCTTCTTCTTGCTGAGATCGGATTCGATTTTGCGGCGGATAGCCTGCGATAAGAACCGTTATTAGCTCCAATCCTCACCAAAAGTGAATGGGGTAACGAGCAAGTGCGAGCGGTCATAATTATTTCAATTTGGAGAAACGATATACACACCTCATCTCTCTTGGACTGTCTTTTCCTGCTATCGCTGACACTGCCCGCAGATTCGGGAGCCGCAGGAGCATGGGCATTTGGAACAGGGATTGCCGATGGATTGGTGGGAGGAAGGTGGGAACCGCTGCTTCGACCGCCACTAGTGCTGGCTCTGCTCGGGGTACTTCTGAATGCCCCGGTGTGCGACATATCTTCCAAATCGCCTCAGAGGGGGTGGTGTGGATGGTGTTATGTTGTTATGGTGTTAGGGGTGAGAATCGCGACCGCGAAGTGGAAGAGGAGTTGGAGGTTGGGCGTGGGGAAAGTGATGAGCTGAGTCGCAGCCGATAATTCAAACGAAACAGGTGAAGGGTTCGCCAAGCAACGACCACCAACAGATTACTTGCGGAGGATCACGATCTCTTATTTACTGGGCTGCAATTTACTCCCCGAGCCATCCAAGAATGGATGCGGAAGGACTAGAAAATAATCACAGCCGATACTTCAAACAGAATATGTGGCAGGCTCCGAAAAACAATACGCCCAACCAACCCAAGGAACTCTAGAACAACCACAATCGACCCACGTTTTTTGCAACGTTGAACCCGAGTAAACTGATCGCCCATAGTATGACTAGCACAAAGACCGGGAAAAGAAGGATCTCAGTATGATGAAGGAAGGGAAGCGCTATAGAGGAGTTAGCAGAATGCCCGCTTTTCAGGGCAGTGATACATACCATTGTATCCCAGAAATGTAATTACGCAGTAGAAGGAAAATGCAATCAGATAAAGCGAATTTCCGAGGAAGATTGAAATCCTGCACGAAACGATCAACAAATATCCAACTAACCAACACAGCCCCGAGCACATACCAATAATCCCTCGTCAATAGAGGCATCATCAGGAACTGAATGACATATCTAAGCCTACGTTAGCATCCCCCGAACGTTCACGGGTAGTTTGTACGTGTGGGGCTCACAGAAACACCCAAACCGGAAAAAACGCCCTAACCCCAATCTCAAAACAATACATAAACTCCAACTCCCCACCTCCCGCAACAATTCCAGCTCTCCCGAGTCCTCCCGTTTGCGATACCTTCAAGAATTTCCCACAGAGATAGTATCCTGCCATCGCAAACACCAATGACGTAGCTATAAAGTGGAGGAATACGAGCGAGAATATCAAACGCACGATGGAGGCGAATCTGGGTGTATAGGCGAGTCCCCAGGCGATGGCCGTGAGAGTGAGGAAAAATGTGAGAAGGACTATAAAGGACGGGTCCTAATTTCTATCAGGCCTTCGCATCGTGGGATTTGTGGAACTGGTTCTTACATCACGGGACCACGAGTTTTTGGTTTCTGCTTGCTGGTCATCAAAACGGTTCATGGGAGTTATGACAGGCAGGGAGCATACGTTTCTGCAATCGTTCAGTTAGTCGCTAAGAAACTAGCACAGGAAGGGGATGTTTACGTGGTAATATATTGATCTAAACACCTTCTTCGGCGCAATGATCAAAGAGGTCATTTCCCATATCGCCATCTGTTTATTGTCGCCTTAGCAGCACATTCTCTCCTCCGTATCCCCAACCCATCACCAACCTCGAAGTCCATCTGCGGATACTTGAATATCCTCCGAAAGAAAACCGGTAACCGCATCGTCGAGCGCGACTCCGCTCTTGCGCCAGCACTAGTATATCGAGGTGCCGTAATGTGAGGGGAGAAACCGGAACGGTTTGGCGGTGGTGAGTAACGTGAAGCCATTTGTCACTGGAAGTAGGTGACAGTTGTAGCGTAGGTATCTGCGGCCGGTTGTGGCTTCGTTTCGTTTCGATATAATTTGTGAAAGTTGTTGGGTGAGCCGATCTTACAAGTAGAATGACTGGACGATATCAGTCACGTGATACAATACCACATGTTTTGTTTCTAACTAGACCAGAACAGATGAACTTCGTGTTTTTGGTGCATGGGCGCTCAAGCCTTGAGTTTCATAGATACAACTGTTGTCCTTACTCTGGATAGGTATATCTTGATCCATTAATTGTTATTCGAGGCAAATGGATGTTCAGGCTCTGGAGGTGAGGTCACTGACCGTCACTCAACAGCTGTCGCGTGAGTTTAAACTTCACTCGGTCCGCTATGCTATACAACACAGAATACGGGGGGTCGGTTTTTGAATAAACAATTGCTAATTAATCTACCATAGGCGGGATGAAAGAGTTTGGGACTTTCCAGGCCGAAAACGGGCACAGTAAAGCGACGGATGGGTATAAGCGTCATGAATTGGACAGGCACGGGGACACCATATCGGAGTCGGATATTTGGGAGATATCCCCTTTCCCTCGGTCCTAGCCTCGGGCTGACGAACAGTGCCGTACACACGGGTGTATTTCGTGAAGTGAGAGAAGGATCTTAACGATCAATGCCATCATTTAAATTCTCGTTTCACTAGATTCCAGGCAAGGTTCATCAAAATGCAGCGGAACGTCTCATCCCTTCCCCCAACTTCAAGGCCAGATCTTCACATCTGCTCTATATATAACTTAATCTGACGATGAAGCGAGTGATATCTCACCGGGAGAATTCCCACCTTCCCGTATGTTCGCTTTAACGCGCAAATAAGTTACTCGACTCAAAGAGATGAAAAAAACTTGTTTCCAAGTAGTGCCTATCTGTTTGCACCCTTGCTCACTTCATACTACAACAATTGGCTTCCTGTGGACCACGCCAGCCTGTGCCCTTGTCATACTGCGTGCGGCCTTTTCGCCAGGCGCATGACTTCCGGAGGTTGGATGAACAATAGCAGCCGTTTGTCACCAACGCAAGTATAAGCATTCAGAACCTATCTCCCGTTCGAGCTATGTGAGCCCAGCACTGAGCAACGCAAAGGCTATAGGGCAGGTGCAGCAAGGCATCGGAGCTGTACAGTAAGTTTGAAGAGCCGAGGTGAAGGGCGTTGTATCACAGCAGGGAGGGCCTATGTCAACTCTGCTAGTTGAGGAATAAACAAGAGATCATACAAGTGCCCTTACATTCACATTGAGCTGTCGCGGCAGAAAATCCGTCCATCAGTGGGATAGAGCGGCTCACCGTAGGGCTGCGTATTCCTCATCATTGCTCATCGTTCCTGACCATTGTGAACACTCTGCTCGAGGCGCAGAGGCGGGCGTACCACTTGTATCGCCCGCTCTTCCCTAGTTTAGAGAAGGTGGGCTTAGCCAGTACCAGTAGGCAAGAAACGTGGGACTGTTCGATAACTGCTGGTTTGCTGGGCGGACCGACGTTGATGTGGCTTCCGGGGGTGAGAATGCTGTCTCTACTCCGGATGCAGAAAGATTTGGGTTTAAGACTGTAGAAAATAAGTACGAGGTACATGGCAAGCGGGGTTAGACAGTGCTTTGGATGCTAGTCGAGACGCCTAAGAAGATGAAGGACGACGCGGGGGATGCGCGAGAAGGGATGTCTCTCTTTATATCTATTAGATATATTCAGCCAACCAATCGCGAAGAGAGCACGGCGATGGCGACATGGTTAAACAAACGAAAGCATGACGTGTTTTAAGCGAGTGGGACTTTTCGGCAACTCCTTGTCTGTTATATAGTAGGGATTCGCTCGCGTCAGGGTTAGGTGCTCTAGCATGTCCGGATAGCACTGAGTCCATCAAGTAACACGTGATAAATTAACCGAAATGGTCGGTCCTTATTTCCATCGCAGTGGCTATGATCGACACTCATCACTGCGTTAGGTCACCATCGACATTCCCTTCTATTATGTGCTTCGGACATAATACGCTTCCATTGGATGCTGACTTCACCAAGGTTGATCACAAACATTCATCGACATACTTCCTATCGCCTTTATCATGCTTTCTACTGCTAGACTATTCCGGTACATACATTCTGCCATATCTACAACCCAAATTGGTGTCTGAAATTACTCTAGATACCAACCTCCTCGAGAGTCCCAACGTTCATACTACGATGCAGACCTGAAACAAGGACAGTCGATAATTCGTGCTCGTCGACCTTTCATCGTTAAGAATGCTTTGACTGGCTTTGCCATCGTTGGGTTCACTGCTGCTGTGTGTATGTTTTCCTCCCAACTAGCTCTATCAGCGATGTGAAGGATCTGAATCTTGCAACGCAGATATTTACACTATTCGAGCTGTTGCTCAGGATAACTTTGAGGATGTACCCATACCAGATGCGCCAGTTCAGCATACCAGGTCATCCTCAATAACCAGCGGACAAAGTAAATGATGATTTATATGACCCTCATGACGGTCCGAAACACAAGGCGAGAAATTTGTGCAGTGATATGAACTTGGAGATTGTGTTGGTGTTCTGTGATATTTGGTCCCAATTTCGCCAATGGAAACTCTTCTCTCCATGATCCAAGGTTGGTTTTTTTGTTCAATGATGTATTGATTGTATGGTAATTAAATTGGGACCAAAGTCGAAAGTGTGGTCTGCTCGGCGCCTCCCGAACAAAACACGAAAGAAAGTGCAAGTACAGTTACTCGTATACAGTGATATACCGTCATATGGTGATATATGCGTACATATGCCTACGTATATCGAATTGCACATGCGCTTGTACTCTTATGTTAGTGTGGGTTGAGGGAAGTGAAGTGCCAAGGGATTCGTCCAAATGGCATTACTTTTAGTGCACACGAGGTCTTTTCGGGCATGCATTTAAGATACAGTACAGTGGAGTACCTAGAGTACCAGCACGCACTCCTTCATTCACTCTATCCTGGGTACTCTACTCTGCTCTACATGTACCCGCAGCTACCATCTTAGTTCGACACTCCATACCGTTTTCTGGCTCTCCCCTGTGTAGGTGTTTGTTGTGGAGGACCAGCCGCAACACTACTTAAAACACAAGCGCGCATTTTCCTAGAGTAGTTTGGGGGAAATATCTGAGGAAAGCGTTGAATTGGTACATGCTTGCACTTATAGAAGCTGGCACTTGCCATGGTTGCTCAAGAGCCGGGCTCTACAACACTCTACGCCGACAACTCGAGGCCCAGGCCTTTACGGAGGTCAATTTCTGGTCCGTCGTCGCACTCGACAGCACCTTTCCCCCTTGATCACCATCATTTCTCAATGTCTGGCTACGACAGTACGAACTCCAACAGGTCGCAAGCATCAAAAGGGGGGGTGCCGGGGGCCGACCAAGACAACAGGCGCGATTCCAGGCACGATTCCCACGATTTGTCAATATCCAACAGAGGCAGAGACTCTCTTCTGGATAATTTGCTGCTCTCGTTTGAAAAAATTAGCGACGGCACATTTGGGAACTTCGATACTTCACCTTTCTTTTCGAACATTGACGAGGTTGACGACGACGAGTCCTTGTACTCGAGACGTGGGCGCGCTGATAGTATTGGCTACCATTCTCAATACTCGACTTCGGCGCCCAGAAAGTTAGAATCTTCTCACGGGGAGGGAAGCTTTGGGGTCACTTACGACAGTTCACGGGATACACGCTCTCGAGGGCGCGGTGGGCTAAACTCATCACACGGTTATGTGAACGGGTATGAGCCTGCACCTGCACCTAGCATAAGAACCAGAAACCGTACACCTTCTCCTCCAAAATCGCCGAGACTTGTACGACGCCCGTCTAACAAAAGCGTCAAGAGTTTAAGGAGCAGAGATCAACAATTTATTCACCATCCCCCTACCGAGTCCACACTCCCGCCTCTTCCCGCCTTTGCCAGTTTACCCCTTCAAGTTGTATCAATGGCTCCAAGCAAGTCTAATGGCCGGCCCGGATTCTTTAGACGGGTTTTTGGCGGTGGCTCCAGCTCCAGCTCCAGTTCCGCCAATAACACAACAAACACAAACAATGGCAAATCCAGCAACAACACCGCGGGATCCGCAACAGTTAATCCGCCTACACCCCACGCAACTGACTCACCACAGTCAGTCATTACGAAGAAGTCATCATTCTTCCGGCGGAGGAAGAAGTCTGTGTCAGATGTCGGTATACCTCCAGTTCCTGCTGCGCCAGTTGTTGCACCAATTAATGTTCCTGCTGGACCACCAACACCAGTGGTCGATCCTGTCGCAGCCAGCCCATCGACATCATTGAGAACTGCTATGAATCCCTATATACGCCCGCCCCCTAGGCCAGCAACCCTAGAGTCAACGGTGGAGGTTCGTGAAACTGCTTACCTTGCGCGGAACGCGACAATCCGTACCGTGGCTTCCTCTGATCCCATCACCCCACGACATCCATCCTTCTTTAGTGAAAGCCCTCGAGGTCGAGAGAGCACAGGAAAGTTGGACGGAAGTGGAAAGAAGTATCAAAAGGAGACGTGGGCCGGCACGTGGGAAACAGGGGGTACCATTGAGGAGCAAGGCCCTCGAAAATCACCCAAGGACACCAAGTATCGACCCCAAACCTCGCCCTATTCACCACTTGGAAGTCGGACTTTTTTCTTGGATGAAGACGAAGGAGACATGCATTGGCCACCATCGCCGCCATTCCGTGGAATATTGTCTGGCTCCAAAACATCTGATAATCGATTTCTAGAATCTGAAAGGCATGAATCTGTAGATTCACTTGGCAAAGCTCGAAAATCTTCTGTGGCATCAAAGGAAAACGCAATTATTGATATTAGGGAAATCGAAAAGCAGTACAGTGAAGAGAAGGCAAAGCAGAAGGCCTTCACACCAGCTGATAAGTCCACTCCGCAATTGGGTATAGTCACCACCAACCTGAAACCGCCAAAGCCAAAGGAAGGTTCCTGGATAACATCGCCAAGCACACCAACCGTTACTTTACAGAAGGACGGTCCTGACGAAGAGGCAGAAATTCTGGGTAGCGATAGTGAGACTGAAACCAGGTTGGATGATGGGCTATCCGAACCTACGCGAGAAGATAAGGAGATGGCAAGGAAAATATTTGAGAGTGATGAGGAGTTTGTTTCTAAGGACCGTGCAGCAGCTTGGTTGGGCGATACGTAAGTATCCCTGATACTCATTCCGAAGCTAATCACTGACTATCGAACAGCGCGCCCGAGAGGGCAACGGTTTTAAAAGCGTATATGCGGTTATTTTGTTGGTCGGGGGTAAATATTCTACAAGCGATGAGGATGTTTTGTGAAAGGGTTGTATTCAAAGGTGAAACCCAGCAAGTTGACAGAATCATGGTTGCTTTTGCACATCGGTGGTGTGAATGCAATCGAAACCATGGGTTCAAGAACGCAGGTATGTTATTGTCATTGTTTGTGTGGAATTGTTACTGATACGAGGCTGCATTAGATGTGGTACATACTATTGTTTACTCGCTGTTGTTGTTGAATACCGATCTTCATATTGCCGATTTTTCTAACTCACAAAGGATGACTCGGGGTCAATTTATGAAGAACACAATGTCAACTATTCGACGTGGACTGCAAGAGGCAGCAGCCGGTACGGACGAACTTGAACCTGCTAAGCCTACCCATAGCAACACTATGCCTCGTTCACAAACGCCTTTTCGGAGGAACACAGACGATGATCCCCCAACATTTGTAATTCCCCCAGCTGCGACTTTCCCATTGGCAGCACCGGATGCAAAGGAGCACAAGACCCGATCATCGATTGATTTGGGACGAGACCACAAAGGTTCACGCTTAAGTCGTATTGGAAATATTGGAAATCTCAGTCCAAGAATCATGCCAGAGGATCAGGGTGAAAATTGTGATATCGACTTAGACGGTGGGAATGCCTTGGTTAATGCCCCTCTGGGTGGTGGACTGAGGATATGGGAATCCCAGATTGAGGTAATTTTGAAGGACTTTTATGGCTCAGTCAAAGGATGTGCATTGCCCCTACATGGATCCTCGAGAGAGAAGCTTGAAACGCCCCACTCGAATGGACTATCTGTGTTTGGCTCTGGTGGGATGCTTCGTCGATCACCCAGTAACATCAGTAAAGCACCGTCAGAAATGTCGAATGCTGGCAAGCAAAGGGATAACAACAAAAATCTAGGAACCAAATGGGCGTCGAAGAACCGGTCGCGCCAACGAGTCTACAATGGATCCTTTGCAGGATCTAGTCGAACCAGTCTGGAAGATCGATCGATGTGGAGTCCGTCGGCGTCCAGCACTTGGAGCAAATACACCCTCGACAAAACCCAGACCTCCATGTCTGTGGATTCCCTCGGCTCTGCATTTACCCACGCTGGTGATTATCAACAATCAATCGGGTTTGCGAATGCGCTTAGCAATGCAATCATCCGAGAAGAAGGGGCTTCTGCAACATCTGCCGATGATGGGGGCGTGGATCTTCTTGATGGTGACGATGAACTGGAACTAGAGGGTGCTCCGTGGGCAAAGGAAGGGTTGCTTAAGCACAAACATCATCTCGAATCTGTTGACAAGCGGGCCAAAAATCGTGGTTGGACAGAGTGCTTTGCCGTGATTCAGCGAGGTTATATGCGGTTATTCCAGTTCCCAAACAAGGCCGGAAAGAGTCCTCAGTTTGCTGGTGGCGTCGTTGGAGGCGGCAATTGGACAGAAAATGCGGAACCAATAGGATCCTTCCTACTGCGCCAGTCGATCGCTTCTGCTCTTCCCCCACCTGGATATTCAAAGACAAGACCGAATGTATGGGCACTATCGCTTCCTTCAGGTGCGGTCCACTTCTTTGAGGTTGGGACTATGGATATCGTAAAGGAGTTTGTCACGACAGCAAACTATTGGTCAGCTCGTCTCTCTAAAGAGCCTCTCATAGGTGGCGTCAGCAACGTGGAATACGGATGGGGCGAGTGCCTCGTCGACATTGACACATCTTACTCATCACCTCCGCCATCCATCCATAGCGAAAGCATATCACATGGCCGTGCTAGCCTGCAAATGAGCATTCGCTCCAGCCTCGACCATAGCACAATTCGACCGAGACTACCTGGAGACAAGGTCCACATTAAAGACTGGTCACCACCGAGTCAGAGTATGGTGGCCTCCAGCCTTAACGAAAAAGATCAACTGAAGGCATTGGAGAACTACGTATTAAACATTGAAGCAGAGCTCTCGAAGCACAATGAGCTCCGACATGCTATGCAGCTTGCAGTAAGTGCCTTTAGCATTACCAACCCATTTTAACTAGAGCTAACCTGGAATGCTACAGTTCACCCCTCGCCACCCGAATAGCGCCAAGGCCTTGAATAACTGGGAAAAGAAGAGCTCGTATCTCTTGCGAGAAATTATCAAGTTCAGAACATACATCGAAACATTGCAGTCGGCGTCACAGCGTCGGCAAATGGTAGACGAGAAGAGAATCTCTTGGGCGGCAGCCAAAAAAGATAACGCCGCCGTCATCATCACTGAGGGGAGGGGCCTTGGTGCTGTACCCAGACCCCATAGATCTAGTGAGTTAGAGTTTGATTTCTTGTCAACCGCTTTTGCATAGGTTACGACTACAGCAAACGATTTAATGCCCTAATGTCTTGCATCAACCTGCTTCAACATTGCATAGCACGTCTACTTCATCCTTTCTTTCTTTCCATTCATTGCTTTCTGTAAAATTACATTCGTAGGGATCAGGTATTTGTTATCATACAACTTTTAGTAGCCACTACGACTTTTTATCTTTTTATTTGATGTCTTACAATGGCGGCGTTTGTCTTACTGGTTGGAGGAGTTCACGCTGCTACTACTATTATTCTTGTTGCTTATTTGCTGTTACGATGGATGGATGATGAACGATCGAACTGTATTGATTGATACCTATGCCATTTTTATGCATGTACATACTTTTTTACAATTGTACCTTCTCTCCTTCTCACCCTCTATTGCATTGTACAACTTATTATTTCCCTTTCATAAGATCAATAGGAGATTTTGGGTCGCCGGCATACTTCATATCTATGTAATAATTAGTTTGCATTGTTGTCCCACCGCAATGGTGATATACATGGAGTTGTTAATTTATGGAAGTGGTAGACGGTCATTCAGCTTGTTAACTGTTCTTGAGGGAGAATGCTCTTTCAAGTGGACAGGAGATAAGACATGAGGCCAAAATTCTAGATCATTCCTCCTATCGAGTCCTATGCTCGCCGTGGGGCTCATTGTCAGACCTTTCGATTAAAACTAAGCTCTATAAGCACGTTGTTGAAAAGTCTATATCTTTAAACGTTAATCGTTTTATAGGGAGTCCCAGTGGGGCAGCTTTGAGAGCTAGAAAATTGCGTTACAAGACAAAACTCGACTTTTGCTTTTGCGAATGTTGGTCTATAATATGTTGTCCTGATACGCAATCCCCCCATATAGGGTACCACTACATGTCTTGTTGCTCAAGCCTTTGCCAGCACAGTGGCAGCAGCCGGCGGCATATCCAAATCCATCTTCCCTAACTCCTCATCATCCGAGAAATCATACTGACTCTCATCATCCTTATCTGCGCCATTCCCATCCACCATATCGACATCTCTTGCCGCCCCCGCCATCGCCTCAATCCTACCCGTTTTCTGCGCCCTCTGGTGTTCCTCCAGCTCGGCAAGCGTCCAAGTCGAAATGCCATCGCGCTCCTCCATGGGCTGCGCCATAGTCCTCAAAAACTTCTTTGCTGCCGCAACTGCCATATCCGTGCTAAGGTTGATGTCGCTCTCGTGCAACGCCTGACCTATCCATTTCGGCAATTGGGTCCGCTTCCTTCCGTACCTCTTATCCGCGAGCACCATGATTCCGTAGTCGTCTTTACCGCGAAGAACACGCCCAAGACATTGGGCGGCGTGGCGCATGGCGTCGAACGAAAGAAAGTCGTTTTCTCGGATTCTGTAATTTTCGCGGAGGAACTCGAGGCGTGCTTTCAGGATGCGGGATTCCGTGTATTGGTATGGGATTCCAATGCATAGCACTGTCCGGCCATAGTGGTGGTCGAAATCGATACCTTCGCTTACTTTCCCCCGTGCGACACATAGCATAACAGCGCCTCGTCCGTTACAGCATGCGGTGCGGTACGTCTCCAGAGCAAGGCTAGTTTCCTGACTATCTGGCGTCTCCACCAGTAGCAGCTTATACTTCCACACTTCATCGAGAATACTCATTCCCTGCCACATGCTGATAATACTCTCCATGTATAGATACGATGGAAAGAAGACGACCATTCCGTCCGGAGTAATCTTCGCAAACTCGATCAAAATGTTTCCATAATTCCTGACCACACTAGGATCATTACGAATTTCGAATCTGCTGGAGATAGCGACCTGATCGCTACCTCTAGTTATAATTAGGGGGAGGAAGGAGCGACGAGCAAGGGTCATGGTGTAGGATTCTTGGACTACCGTGTCGAACTGTAGCATCCGCGGGTACATCTCTAAGGGGGATATTGTTCCCGAAGTGATAATGACGGACGAGAATCGTTCGAAGACAGGTTTGATGGCGATCGATGCATCCAAGCAAGTATAATGGAGAATGGGGTTGGGGACTTTTGCGGTTTCGGATTCGAAGGGTTCTAGAATCAGGAGGAATCCTTTCTCATATGTTGCTACTAGTGTAGCAAAGGTTGCGACTTCTTGAAGTGGCAGATAATCTTCTACATTGGCCAACTCTAGTGTACGGACAAGTGATAAGAGACGTTCTGCACAGAACCTAACAGTAACGCGTCAACCATGAGGGAAGAAAAAGACATCTGAGGCCTACCTCAATGGTTTCCTTTCAATAAATGTCAAGTCCTTTAGATGCTTCAAGAATGATACCGGGGTCTCTGAGATAACGTGCAAGACTTTCATCCGTGTCTACAGATGCTGAGCATTTGCTGTCGTCAAAAGGCAAGGCAACACAACACCTCTTACCTTCAAATACTCCACAAATCGTTTTAGGAATGCCACAAAGTGCTCTGCTCTTCGTATATTTCCAGGAACAGCTTCTTTTAGCAGATCCGCAGGTAGCACTATTATTTCATTAGCTTCGTTCATTTATCTCACCAAGAAAGCTGCCGTACCAGGATTTGTCATAAACGATTCCTCGGACTCTCTTCTTTCATCTTCCTCTCGAAGACCCTCCACAAGCTTTTGGTATTCGTTTTGTAATTTATTTGCATCACTAGCCTTCATCTCTGTAATTTTTCGTTCCAGATTCGTTGCCCCTCGGGCAGCTTTTCGTAAGGAATCCTCCGTGAGGTCTATACTAAGAGACTCAATGCACACGTTGTCGATATTGTGGGCTTCATCAAAAACTACTATGCAGTCTTTCGAGAACTCCTTTGATACTCGCTCTGCAATTTTAGGGTCGAGTAAGTAGTGGTAAGAGTATATGATTACGTTGCAAAACGGCATCTGTACAGGCCCGTGGTTAGTGCTGCGCTCGACATCGAAGGGTAGCCATTGTGCACGTACCATTCTTCGTGCGCTGAAATATGGGCATTGTGTGTGCTTCTCGCAATACTTCAATAATCCATCGAATGTATAAACCCCCGGTGGGATGAGATTATGTGGCTCCAGCAGGTCCAAATTCTACTCACCCAAGTTAGCCACAAGCGTCTCATCTTTGGACTTAATTACATCTCACATCGTGATAAACACACAGCTCCACATCTTCCCCTTTCGCCTTTTTCTCCTTGACAAATCCCGCCGTAAGGCTCCGGCATCGTGCATCCACGACCTCACCTCTCTTTTCCCGCTTCACGCTAGGGTGTAGACACAGGTTCTTTCTGCTGGTCAACCCCAGCCCCCGAAACTCTTCGACATAACCCAGCTCCTTTGTCCGATATGCCATTAGCGACTTTAGTTCGGCTAGCGCCTTTTCGATTTCCGACATTGTCCGCGAGCAGTAGATGAGCTTCCGCGGCTCCGGAAACGATTGCTGGTATGCGACGATAAGAGAAAGAAGGGAGACAGTTTTGCCTGTTCCTGAAGGCATCTCGAGTACACAGTGGCCGCCGGCATCAAGAGTTCCTAAAAGTTAAGTTATTAACATATTGGGGTAGATTTGCGTGATATTGGGACAAACGTTTCAAATCTGTCATATACCTTCAGCCGGGTCGCCGAGTCAGTTCCCAGCTCCGTAAAGAATAAGAGACTGAGAACATACGCATATTGTTCTGTTGAAGCTGTTAGCTATTGAATCGCCACCAGGGAAGATTCGAGGACACACCAGGATATATTTTAGGATAAGGGAAGAGAACTTCCAGATCACTAGCAAGAACTAACTGTTAGAGAAAGGTATAATAACATCAACACACAAGCTAGTGTATAAAGATCAGTACATACTCGATCATAAACTTCATGGTGGCGGGGTTGAGGCTAGTGGGTGACACGACGAGGACGCGACAAACTAACCAAATACTCGTGATGACGCCAAGGACCAAGAACCACATGTCGCGTTCCTCCACGCCAAAATGGATGATCACCAATCTGCTAGTTAGCGCCCGCTCACACTGCCAAAATCTGCATTCTCTACGCTAAATCCAATGACTGGCGGAGCCTTGAAGCTCCACTGAGTTTAAAGAAGCGTTACCCAGAAATTACTACTTTGAATGTTGTTGAATTATGACATCAATCGTATCATGAGCGTCAGATATCATGCTCACTGATTCCCAGGAACAGAGAAGTTCGACCGCTCGATCTGCTGTTTTACGAGAAAACCGAGCGACCTGAGTTCCGTGTGCTAGGGGATCCTAAGCATCCGGAGACCCGACCACCTCCACCTTAAATCGATAAGACGTGCTTAAGCAAATAGCATGCAGAGAAGATCCACGAGCAAGAGGAGATACCGACTCCCGGGATGTTTTGATTTGGGACCTGAACCACTCCAACCCGAACCTTATTTCAACGCCAGAGTTTCACAAGTCAATCGGACAATGAACATCGACTTTGAAAACCAGTGTTGAACGAAAACGGTAGAAAGCCCCGCCATGAATCCTCGAGCCAATATTCGCCCTAATACTGCACACGAGCCAGCTCGAGACTGGGGAGTCCCGCGAGACGAGACGTCTAGAGATATCGCGAGTGATATATTATGACTGGTCCGTGATCAAAGCATGCTAGAAGTGAAAATCTTCACCCTTGAGTTCACAATTTGAGGTGACTTGAGAGATTATTAGTGGACTCACGGATGGGCTAAAAGGGTACGGTGGCTTGGAAGATTGTTAACAATCTTAGCCAGCTTCAGCACTCCACTATTATTTGGGCTCGAGCTTTATCACTTGAAAGTCTTTGAGACCCCGAGCCCCACTTTCTGGCGAGACAGGACTATCCGATCCCAAGTCAAAGCTCATCTTGTTTCGTGTCGTGAGCAACATTAGTTCAACTGAGTGTTTCCTGTTTCAAATACCCTGCGATCATGCTAATAGGCCTCTATAACATCGTATTACCATCTCTTTCCCTTTCTATTTATGCTACAATCTATTTCGATTACAGCCATGTGCGGTTATAGCAACAATGAATCAGTAACTACATCGGCCTTAGACAGTCAATGACTAGTTCGGCGGATGCATTCCGGACGACTGGGAGGAGCTGGTCAGCGGATGCTATAGAATCGATATCCAGTTCATGGGGGCACGAGGTAATGGAAGCGAGAACGAACGAGGAAAGATACGAGAGGTGACAGACGTGCTTTTTTATTCGACTCCAGCTTGCCTGTCGGACTATTCAACTCTAAATTCCGCAGAGTTTCCCGAGTTCTAGGGTGTGAATGCGAGGAACCAAACTACTGCACCCTGGCTCTTTATACACATGTACCAGTATGTACACTACGGGGGGCTCGAATAAGTACATAAGCCTCACATGGGTTTGAAGTGAGGCTATCATGTATTATTAAGTTGATGTGGTGCTGTTTCAATTTGCAGGCAGATATGTGGAAAACTAATCTGTTAGCAATACCGAAATGTAAGCCTGTCTGATTTGACAGCAGCACAAAGTCTGGGAAGGTTGATAGAGTTGACAGGCTTGCAGTAGTGTGTAATGCTAGCACAATGGTTAGGTTAATAGGTTTAACAGCCTGACATCTACCTGTCAGTAGTAGAGGGTGTTGCTGTGATGAGATTTTTTTTGGTTCCAGTATGGAGCTGCAGATTTCACCAGCTTCCCAACTTTGCTGCAGTATATAGCAGCAAGTGTTGGAATTGGGATAATGGGTTTGTCACTTTTAGGATCTACTTTCATCTCCAGATTACATTTCCACTGCTCCCATAATTTTTATGTGTATACGTGGGTGCAAGGCATGCAGCTGCTGTGTATGGTGGTGGTGATTATTATGATAGTGATGGTGATGGTGATAGTGATGGCGATGGTAATGGTGGTGGTGATGAGAGTGGTAGTTGTCAATGGCAGAGTCTGCTGCGGCGATGGCTGCTGCGGCGATGGCTGCTGCGGCGATGGCTGCTACGGCGATGGCTACTGCTACGGCGATGGCTACTGCTACGGCGATGACTGCCGCTACGGCGACGGCTGCCGCTACGGCAACGGCTGTCGCTACAGCGATGGCTGCTGCAGTGGCTATCTCTTGACAATCTGACAAACCTGACAGGCTGACATGAAGGTCATTAGGCTGTCACTCAAATATACCTGTAAGGCTTGCAATGGACTGCAAGTTCAACAACTGTGATAGCCGAAAATACCTAACAGCCTAGGAGTGAGAAAAACATGTCAAACTAGGTGGTCAAAGATGATAGCCCCATGTGAGGTTCATGTCATGCTTATCTAATTAATCAAACCCCCCATAAAGTACTCTACAATGATTTACTAGAGTGGATTTCAAGATACAACCTTAGAATACTTCAATCCATACCAAGATAAGTAATACTAAGTAACCAAAGTACCTACCTCGCAATCGATATCTGTCGAGAGGTGCTCCACCATAAATGGTAGACTCATCCACCTGTGTCCTAGTTCTGCATGCTTAGATTCTTGGTGATTCCCACGTTTTATCATTATTTAGCTTCAGATGCGAAGTGTTTTTGACAAATTCCACCAAGCTCATCTCAGCCCATCTCATTGCATCATGCACGTTATATCTTCATGCACTTGACCGGCCGGCACGAGGCTTTGGGCAAGTGAGTATCAATATACGAAGATTGACCAACAAGCAATTGCCACTGACACCAGTCATCCACTACCTTCAAAAGCAAAGCCAAAGCGAATTCGCTGCTGAGGAAACCCAAAAACACGGATCTTCTCCGCCATTCATCGAGGGAAACCATCTGCACCTTTAATGTGTGCTCCGTTCTGCCTCGTCCTCAGGTGGTGTATGAGGAGTTGATGGCCCAGCTTCAATATCCTGTAACTCTTGCACTTCCTGATCGAATTCTACATCGTCCGCCGCTACAGGTTGATAGCTTTTGGCAAGGCGCTTACGTTCAAGCATACGGCGATGGTACCAGGTACACAATAGAAGTCCAAGCCCGGAACCAATGAGATTGGAGAGGATGTCTAACGAATCGAACTGGCGATTCTGTGTAGATGGTTGGCGGGGCAATGGTCACAAGGACTTCTGAGGAAAACATACGGTAACCACATTCTGAACAAACTCGCTACCGAAACCACCTAAAAGTGTACATATTCCCAAAGTAAAGTTGAGGACCCGGCGGCGCGTTGCGTCAAGGATCCAGTAAAAGCATACCTGCGAAGGTTAGGCGATGACTGACACTTAAGGCGCAAGAACGGACCGTCAGAATGAAAAAGGTAATGAAGTGGAGGAACTTGTCGTTGAACGGGACCTGAATCTGCGAAAATCCGAGATAGGCTGCGACCAAACACAAGCCGAGGAAGGAGATTGCGAAGGGCACTCTGATTCTATAGGTGAGGGGGCGATGTCAGCGCGTATCTAGCACAATGAACAATATATAATAAGTACCTCATGGCTGCTGCTAGACTACCTATGCTATAGTTGGGAACGAAGAGTAGGAAGCATCACACCAACATAAGGCTGAAAACTATGGATGAAAATGGCGATGATGGTGATGGTGGTGATGATAACGGTGGATTCAGAAAGACGGTTGTGCTGTTGTTACTGTGGGATACAAGGACAACGTGATAAAACGTTGAAGCTCTTCGGCGAAGTACGCAGCGACCAACCGCGCAACCTCCAAAGCACCGTGCATCAAAGTAACCTGACTAAGCTGCCTTCGATCAACTTCACGCAAGAACGACGCCCTTTCCCCGCGAAATCACGATACTTCTTTCGCATCAAAATCAACAAATCTTGTTTCTCTCCCCCTCGCATTTCTCGGGTCGCCTTTGCAAAGCTCGGGCTATGACCCGAGCAGCTTGATTTCGCTCTGACGTCCTCGTTCGCGTCAGATTCGAACCCAAATCCACCAACCCCCCTTGTATAAAAATCATGTCCTCTCTGCCTCCCTCGACATGGCAGCGCTTACAATCCTCCCGAGAAGATGCCCTCAACCGCGCAGATCGCACGCGAACGTTGTCTGCCGACATAGGTGGCGATGTGACCGACAAAGAGGAGCAGCCCAATCCCATTGTGACCGCCTTCCACGACAGGTATCAACTTTTCGAAAAATCTATACCAGCCCTGTTTCGTTCCGATCATCCATGCTGCCTCGTGCCCGATTTGGGCTTTGCATCGTTGGATCTCTCCGACCATGATATGGACGACGCAGGGGAAGACGAGACCCCTAAACAAGCTGCTCCGGCACTGCGCGTGGAGGACGACGACTATGACTTCGACGAAGAAGAGGATGAGCCCCCCCCAAAGAAACCGGCTACTCCGCCTTCATTAGAACACTCATCTTCCTCGGGGCTGCAACCGACGGGATCTCCGGCTAAGGAAGCCAAGGCCATTGTTGTGACTCGAGAGAAACTCGAGGCCGACCGCAAGGCTGCTGAGGAAGCTGCGAAACGGGCATTTCATACCACGTTCTTCACACTGGAAACTGATCGCGATGCTATGTTGGAGCAGCAAAAGTTGGACGAGTCGGATCGCCAGGTCAATGCAGAAGCCAATGCTGCTCAGGACACGCAGCCGGGGAAGCTCTCGAGTGCCAATTTGGGCGCATCAAGTTTGACCCTAAAACATCTCATTGCCCGAATTGACGCGACTCGCGAAAGAGTAAAGATCTCGGATACGGAGTTGCGAAATCTCATGTCGGAGGTGCGAAAAAACAGGTCTAAATGGGCTAGCGAGGATAAGATCGGTCAGGAGGAGCTCTATGAAGCTGCGGAGAAGGTCGTACTGGAATTGCGCGCTATGACTGAGCACTCGACAGCGTTCTTGAACAGAGTGAACAAAAGAGAAGCCCCAGATTACTACCAGAGTGAGACAAATCTTTGGGCGTATCCAATGCGCAGCATTGGCTAACACATGTCTACAGTCATTAAGCACCCTATGGATCTTGGGACAGTAATGAAGAAGCTTAAACAACACCAATATAAAAGCAAAAAAGAATTTGTGGATGACCTCAATCTGATCTGGGCCAACTGTCTGAAGTACAATGCCGACCCGAGCCACTTCCTTCGCAAGCATGCAAAAGCTATGCAGAAGATGACTGCCAGCCTGGAACCGTTAATTCCCGACATTGTCATTCGAGACCGGGCGGAGGTCGAAGCAGAAGAAGCGGGTGCAGCGGAGGTTGACGCTGAAGGTGAAAGTGATGATGGTAGTTGACCAGGATTGCCACTTAAAGTACTGCGTTAACATCTTCCCTAGAACCAATAATGTCTACTCGTGGCCGAAAAGGCCCTGGTACAAAGAAATCACGGAAAGGTGCCCCGCAACAACGGGAAGGCACTCCAGACGTCAAACCTCCTATTGTGAACCTCATTCGTGCGGACTCCAATCCTCCGGCAGATGTCAGCCAAATAAACCTCAACGGGTTCCTTACACCCACCAGCGGAACCCCAGTGCCCAACGGAGTCTCGGGTTCAATGTCTCACTTGGAGCTGGATCACGATAAAATGGATGATGATGATAAAGATCCCGAGTACCAAGCCTGGAAGAAGATTACAAAGAAGGGAAGAGCAAAAGTTGCTGTAAGTTAATGGGGTTCTGCCATGTCCTGACGCCGTAACTAAGAACCTTTTGTCGGCTAGAGTGAGCGTCACAGACTCCTACGAGGCACCAAGCTTAACTTAGAGGAACCTGCTTTAATACGCTCGAGAGTTGGTATGGCAAGACAAATAAAAAGCATGGAAAAACACCTAAAGGGAATTGAAGACGAGGAGGCAGTTGATGGGACATCGGGTGTGATGAATGGTGATGCCGAAGAAGACGACGGGATACTCTTGCCTGACTACTATTACCCCCAATCTTGCGTGCCCGAGATTCCATGGAGAACAATTTGGGCGAACGATGATGGCGAGGTTGAGATGCCGGACGAAGGGTTGAGATTAGCACCCAGAGGGATGTTTGTCCAACCAAAGTCGGAACTAAGCAAACGAATCGACAGCAATATCAAGCAGATGCAAGAAACAAGAAAAGTCTGTTCCAAGATTGGCGTTATCAAGCAGATGCAAGTGCAGACTCAGGTATAGTGCACCTTCCATACGGAAATTGCAGCAATTAACCTTTAAGATGTACGCCAACCAATTCACGAAATACGATCCCAAAGAATTCGTGGAGAAGGATGTGGACGACTTTGTCATATCCGAAAATGGCCCAGTGATGTGCGCCAATGTCGCCCGTGCAGCGCTGCAACGGTCTATCGGGAAGGTTTTTTATCATGCTGGTTTTGAGGAATTTCAGCCTACCGCAATTGATGCCGTAACGGATATAGCGATGGACTATTTTCAAAAACTCGGTAAGACACTTATGGTATATCAGGAGGCGCCGCAGCACGAACGGAGATTTGAGCCCGAGGTAAGCAAAACAATCGACCTAGAATGTTTGTTGAGATCTAACGGATGGCTGCAGGAAATAATCCTTCATACACTTTATGAAAACGGCGCCGATGTTGAGTGCTTAGACAACTATATCAGAGACGACGTGGAGCGCCTCGGAACGAAGTTGAATAGCATTCATGAGCGGATGAAGTCGCATCTTGCAGATCTCTTGGTAACTACCTCCCACTTACGCCACTGACTCACTGGGTGTTGTTGTGACTCATACTAATATGCTCCACAGCGTCCTGCGCTTGCCGATAGTGGTGGTGATGACGCCAACTTTGTTGATGGCAGTGACCAGTTTGTTGGAGGCGACTTCGCAGAGGATATCGGCGATGATTTCTTTGGCTTTAAAGAGCTCGGTCTTGACAAAGAGTTTTCACTCTCCAGCTTATCTGTGCCATTGCATCTACTTCAAGGGAGAATGCATAACGCGTACCAACCGGCAAATGCGATGTACCTCTCTCTTCCCCACCTTACCATTCACACATTGCTAACACTGACGCCCACAGCTCCAATACTGCCGCTACTGAAGGCCACAAGCCGCCCCCGCCGTTCGAACCAGTCACGCGCGAGTTCCTTAAGTCTCAAATCTTGCTGGTGCAGGAGTTCTTCCTGAACAAGTTGCATGCCAATAATGACGAGCCATTGGTCGAAGACGAGGACCTGCCTGCGAAACAAAGACCACCAAAGCCTCGCCTTCCCCCGACAGGAAAGATCTCGATGCCGAGAAAACGCCCACTCCATGGGCAAGGGGGAGGAAGTAAAAAGAAAAAGAAGCCAAATGTTGCGCCGGCTGGGGATAAGAAGGGGGCAGGAGAGAAGGAGAAGAAGGAGAGTGTAGCGATGGAGAGAAGTATCAGTAAGATATCAGAGGCGGGAGATGACGGTAATGGTGGTATGATGAGTCCCGAGAGCTTGGTTGCTGGTGCGTGAGCAACCTCACATCTAATATGCCGCTACTGCATGTACTTTCCTCCTCGGTGTTGTTTATTGGATACGGGCTGTTCTGATTACCCATTTCAGTTTATTCTTGTGTATTTTTTTTTATTTTTTTTCACTTTCTTGGATGGGAGCGTCTGGATGGCGAGCGGGACGGAGGGACACCTTTTTGGGGGTAGGTATTATGGGTTTTCTGGCTTTCTCGCCGATGATATCTTTGCTTTTTACCTTTCTCTTGCTCTGTATATTTACGCCTACCACTTAGTATCGCGTTTTTATTCCCAGGTTGTGTTAAAGCAACCGGTAGGTATGTATTGGTTTCTGTCTTAAGCTTTCACCTCAGGGCGTTCCGGATTTTGGCTTTGCAGTTTTTGGTTTGTGGGAAGATTGTGTTCTGTGTTATCCGTTTTATGATGGGATATTAAATTGTTTGTGTTTCGTTGTCTTTTGCTTAGGAGGTTTCCTTGTGTTGATGTTTTGTAGTAAAGAAAAGTAGGGAGCATGGAAGGATAGTAGTCGGGAAAAATACCTACCTACTTCTATAGAAATCGAGGCTTCTTGAAATAGCATTGAATTGAACGAGTAAGGATAGGTATCTAGTGATCAGTGATCCTAAGAAGCAATCATATACATCGAGACAAACACAACTACATATTCACGCTGCAGATGCAAACATGGATGCTACGAAAAGAAACAAATATAAGAAACGCTAAAATATCTCTACATACTCAATCCCTAAAAGGATCACCAACAGAACTCGCGTCGCCACTACTCAAACATCAATAATTCCGCCGGAGCAAGCAAGTTTCAAGTGAGTCTACACGGACCAAGCACCGTCAGTCACGTCTTACGACGCGGCAGTAAGCAAATGAGCATACCTCGACATGATTGTCGGCTCCTGTCCTCTCGGCGTATAGCCCGCCTTAGCTTTGACGATTTCAACCATATCTCTAGTCTTGTCCTCTCTAGCCTTCAACACAGCCTCAACCCAACTCATAGGGAGGTCCCAGTACGCCGCCTTAAATTCATCATACTTCTCCGTCAGTTGATCCTTCTCAGTACATATTAATGCCAAAAAATGTTCTAGCACAGTCCAGACAGCCTTGACTTCGTTTCGATCCATATATTCCGTGCAAAAGCCGTATCCAACTGCTACATCTGTTCGGATCTGGTTTGCGGTTTCTGCGGCGCGGAATTTGGCGCCTTTGTTGTAGGCACATGACAGGTAGATGATGCAAGTTTGTTCCGAGAGCTGGCGCATAAACGCTGCGAAAAGGTCTTCGTCTAGCCCCGGTTCGATGTCGACTACGTAGCTGCGGATGGTGGTGATTATTGTCTCCATTTCGTTACCGCCATACCAAGAGGATGTAAACAGTGTCTTTCGGATTGGTTTGAGATCATTAAAAATGATCTCGATGATCTGGCTCATGCAAAAGGTGGCAAGATCTACGAAGCCGTTTGTAGCGTCGTCGAGAGAATTGCGAACTTGGTCTTCGTACTTCTTTGTCAACAATGGGGCGTTGTTGTCTGATATCTGTTGCGTGTACGCGGCGCAGCGAATCTGGTCGTTGGCAACGGCAATCATATACTCCAAAATACCGTCTGGGAGGTCCTCCTGCTCCTCCATAGTAACGGCGTGCATGTGCTTGGTTATTTCGGATTTGATGACTTGTTCCCACTTTGATTGTCGAATTTTGAGAAGGCGCACACACTCGTCGACAACACTTGACACGACGTTACCCTTGTTACTGTCTAAAGCGACGCCGAGCTGCTGGTTGATCATGGTAAACATGGTTGGTACGCTTGCCATGTGCCATTTTCCATCCTCTTCGTTTGGCTGGTGGTCTCGGTTGACAAATTCCTTCGTGTCCTCTTCGGCGATATTATTCATCCATTCTTCCATCTTTTTGGCGATGAGCTGAGAGTATTCCCGTAGGAGATCGACTTCCTTGCCGTCAATTACATGAGGAACCATATCTGCAGCCTTGATACCGAGCGTCTTCATTTCTTTGTTATATTGGCCGTTAAATAATATGATGCTAAGCAAGCTCTGGCCGTCCAAATCTGGCCTGTCGATGTGCTCTTTCAGGAAATCATGCATCAGATTATGGTAGATGTTTAGAATCATACGGAATATCTTCCATTTTGGCGGAAACAACTGTGTAAATTCGTGCTTAACCACAGCTAAATCCTCAAAGTACCAAATCATATTCTCCGCGAGACTCTCGGGATCATCCTCGAAATTACTCCTTGCGTTCTCGAATTTGGCTCCTGCGGCTGCCTTAATACAGTCTAGAAACTTTTCTTTGTACCCTCGGATGTTCTTAGGGCCCTTTGCTATGGATTTGAATTTCGCAGCCAGTTGTTGATGCGTTTCTTGTGCTTCCTTGAGTGCCATAACCTTTTCGTCCGCTCGCTCTTCCGCCTCTATTATCTTTGCGAGCCGTACTACAAGACTGCGATTCCCTGCGCGAACGAGATCAATTAAACTCATCGCAATAAGGCCGATCCGCTCATCGAATTGGTCAGTGGTTGCCTCCAGCGGTGAAAAGAAGTTCCGTAGGGTCTCCTGTATATCACTATCGGTTTTGGAGCTCTGCTCCATCATGTCGTCCCGGAAGTCTCGCAGCTGGGTTAGGGTATAATGTATTGAAAGAATATTCGGCATAGGGTTCGTAAGTTCATCACGGTCGTCGTCCTGAAGCATGCGGTTAACATCATCTAACCGTGCATCTAAACCCGCAAGGTTCGACTTGATCTCTTCAACGGCCATAAAGTTCCGGTGGATTTTCGATATCTTGTCCTGGTCAGCCACCGAGCTCCTTGTCCGTCGTGTGCCCTTCACTAATTACCTTGTTGATCAAGGGAAACTCTGAAATCATGTTTTGGGCTTCTGCGCATAGCTTGTCTATCTACACCCCATCAGAAAATAAAGTCCACAGCGAGGTAAGGGGCATTACCCGCATCATCTCCTCCTTAATAGCACTGAGAGTTTGTTGGCCATTGCTGATTGCATTGATACCGGCCTACACACCCTTCCTAGTCAGACCATCATAGCTACCAACAGGACCGAAATCTAGGTACCTCAGTGACTTCAAGCTGGCTCTTCAAGCCTGTCTTTAGCAGTGTATCGACGTGGGCTTTCTTGCGCGTAAATTCGGATTTAAGGCCACTAATTTTGTCGAGATCCTGAGGTTGGGATTAGCCGGAGCGTGAGAGACATATGTGGTCGGAATACCTCTGGATGACGGAGGAGTTCTGGTAATCGCACGGCAATTGTATCTGTTTCTTCCATAGCGCCGAAGTGGTGACTCGAAAAAGCGAGGTATTGTGCAACGGCTCGGCACAGTAGGAGATAAGGGGAGTAGATTATCGGCGGGTGATGGAGTTGTGTCGGAGCTGTCGTTTGTTGCTATGTTACACAACCGAAGAGCCTCTTCCATCATTGGTTGTGTGGATCATCACTACAATCTACCTACCACAATCACATCACATTCTAAGTTTATACTTCAATACTCCAATCTCTATCAACCAATCAATGGCCGGGTCGAGCAACAAGCGGAGGCGCGACGATAACCATGCTGCCAATTCAAACAAGAAGAACAAGGCATGTCTCACTTTTGGTTATCGCGAACTTTCTCTAGCCTCTCTGACCCTCTCGCAGACGAATAACCACTGGAAGAAGAGCGCCTACCAGCCGTCCGTTATAATCGAGCCAGGATGGCAGGGCATATTCGCTACGTGTGAAAGAGGTAGAGAAAGTAGAGTCGTTGGGGAGTTCAGCCCAATTCTAGAAGAGGTGCACAGAATCCCCACAACCCGCATGCTACTGTAGAAACTGACCTCTGCTATCTAGTGTGCCTCCAAGTTGTATCCCGAATTGAACAAGAATGATGAGGATAGGGAAGAAGACGAAGAGGAGGATATCGAATCAGCCATTATGAAAGAATTATCTGATGCAAAGGACAAGAAGAAGAGAAGTGGGCCAATTACCTCGGTGAAACTGGATATTGAATGTGGTCCGATCCCCTAGTCGCTTATCCGTTGCGTTCAGTGGCTGACAGTCGCTTACTCTTCTGCAACTGCTGCAGTAACATTCTTCCGACTGAAACCACCACTGGTCCCGACGGACATGGTGAGAGCACTATGTGAATCGGCACGGCAGCCTGGGACAGGATTAATACGAAGCAAATTTGTTCATCGCTTAACACCAATCACTAGGACTGGTAAAGCGACTTTGGAGGGGTTGAAAGAGGTTGCGAAGGCAGTATTGGAACCGTATTTCCACAGCGGGCAGACAGGAATAAAGGTTCGTCATTATAGTCGTCGTCATTGTTTTTTGAGCGCTGGATGGTGTCCATGTGCTATCCCTGAAGGGGAAGAACGTGTCGGCTGGGTGGAGCTATAGGTGGCTCTGGAATCTCTCCGATTCGTTCGCTTACTGAAACCTTACCCACAGTTTGCAATTCGTCCGACTACCCGCAACCACAACATGCTCAACCGTAACGAGGTCATTAACACCATTGCGTCTTGTGTGGGGCCTGCTCACAAAGTTGACCTCAAGGAATACGAGTTGCTTATCCTCGTGGAGCTGTACAAGGTATGATGGGATTATGTGTTCCTCGTCTAATGATACTCCCTATTCGTGGCGCCTCGCTTTTTGAATCAGTCACTCGCTAACTATTTGGACACCAGAATGTCTGCGGAATGAGCGTTGTCAAGGATTTCGAAAAGTTCAAGCGTTTCAATTTTGGCCAGCTCCAGACTGATGCCAGCCAAGTAGGGGCAGACGACACCTTAAAATTAAACGAGCAGAAGCAGGAGAAAAAGGAGAAACAAGAGAAACAAGAGACACAAGAGACACAAGAGACACAAGAGGTCGAAGCTGATATCAGAGGTATCGAGAAGGCCGACACTATCAAAACTCAAGATAGCGAGAAAGAGGTGACTACCACATAATGGTTGGATGATACACATCTACTGCACCTATTCTAAATATTACACCTCCAGCAGTCGGACACACAAAACACCTAACCCTGCTCCGGGTAATGTCTTGAAATGACTCGTTGGCGGCTGTAGTCAAGTTATGATTGGCCAGTTATGAGGGCTAGGGTTTTTGGTGTCCGAAACATTGTTGCACTAGCGAGTACAGCAAAAACTAGTTACAAATATCCAAGAATTACCCAACTTCTTCAACTCGAACTTCATACTCACATTGTCATCGTCCAAAAAGGTGGTGCTAAAAGTCTCGCCGCCTCCCAGCATCAGAGTGCTATACAACGACATCAATATCTCCATCGTCGAGGCCAGTGTTTTACGGCTGATTGCGCGGAATCCCCGTGCCAAAGTTGTTGTTGTTTGATGGCTCCTGCCAACTCCTTGACTCGCCGTTCGTGCTGCTTTCACATCTCCCCGTGTCCCACCTCCCCACCTTCCCATCCAATGAACTGGCTGGGGTTGTAAAGAAACTGGTATCCATCACGAGTCCCACAAACAAATTTGGCCACATTGTTACCGCCCCGGGAGAAGCGCACGCATCATATAACACCTGGGGAGCGGCGTTCCGGGCGTTGATGGAAGCCGCACTGCGAGACGGGGAGGCCATGCTGCTACTGCTTCCGTATGCAGAAGTGCGTGCGCACTGTCAACGGTTGGCACATCCCCTTGACATTGTTGAAACGGCGCGGCTGGTGGTGGTTGATTTCAGCGCTGCGTCCGTGTTGGTGGGGGAAGATGGGGAGATGGGGAGATGGTAACAGGTGTTATTGATTTTGAGCGAGCCGTATGGGGGGATCCGGGGTTGGCACGATGTTTTCAGGACAAAGAGGGGGGAGGGGAACGGGAAGGGGAACGGTGTCGGTGGTTGCTGTAAGTACTTATTTATTCTATAAGAGGGAGAGGTCCCGCTGACGTTAGTAGGTATGAGATGTACCATTCAGTGGTACAGATATTGGAGACGTTTTATTATGGTAGTGGCATGGACGCGGAGATGCAAGGGAGACGGAGGCTGGTGGAGTGTTTGTGGAGAAGTTTAAGGATAGGGAGTGTTGAGATCTCACAAGAAGAAATTCAATAACACAGAAACTGTAAGCCGTATCCGTTACTCTTCCATACAATAAATGCTCTGCCCTAATAAAAACAAACCCGTGAATCATAACCAAACAGCAGTAACACCAAAAGCAAATAACAATACGGGAGCTAGGTATCATATATACACCACTCCAAAAGAACACCAGACGAAAAAACATGACTACCTTCCTAGAAACTAGACCTCAACACCCTCATTCCTTCTCCGTCTACTTGCCGATCCTGGTTCTCTCCTCGTTTGCTCGAATGACCGAGCCACCGAGTTCCTTAACTCTTTGCTCACAGCCCACATCTCTTTGAACTTCTGCATCCTGATGGTTGCGATAACTGCCTTGACAACAGATCTCAGGGCCGGTCGTTTCTCCCTCACGTAGCGATCAGGGAAGATGCCCATTTGCTCAATGAGCTGCATGTTTGCCTCGTTACTTTCCGAACATTAGTACCATCGTCATTTGTGGAAAAGAAGTGGTGTAACGTACCAACTACTATACAATTGAATTTGCATCAAGAAGAAATTCTTGCTGAAAGTGAGATCACTCCTGAAGGTCGCCTCTCTCGCCGCCTTCGCCTTCAAGTACCGAATCTGCTTGGCAAGACCCTTAATCTCAGCCTGATGACGCTTCTCGGCTTGCTGAATGCTCCTTTCAGCCTCCTCAGCGGCCTTTGATGATTTGGCGTCCTCGCGCTTGCCAGTACTCTCAGAGAAGTGTACGCGCTGCCTGATGGCCTTGCGCTCTTCATCCCAGGCTTGCTGGAGCTGCACAGACTGCTCTACTGCGCGCTGATATTTCCGCGAAACCCTCTCCAGCTCTGACTTTGCACTGGTGGCTTGCGAGTCAACTTGTTGCTTCTCGTTTTGAAGGCTACGCAACTGGGATTCGAGTTCACGCTCATGCTTCCTCCGACTGCGAATCTCGTTATCGCGGGATCGCACTTGAGACTGAAGCTGCTCAAGCTCGGTCGAAGTCGCTTTGAGGAGGTCGTGGAGCTCCCGGCGTTCCTCTATGATTTGGGTTTGCGCTGTGACTTCAGACTCCTTGAGATGCTTGTTGAACTGCGCCTCATGAAGATCTCTCTCCAAGCCGTGGGCTTTTTTCCTCAGTTCTCCCATAGTAGCAGTTGCCTCAAGGTTCTTCTGGACAAGGGCATCATTGCTTCGGCGGATCTCGTTGAGTTCTTGTTCAAGCATGTTCACCTCGTGAGCGAGGTCTTGGTTGGAGGTCTTCTGATCTGCCAGCTTTCTGTCCATGGACTTGACCTGGCTACGATGATCGCGGATCTGCTCATGGGCGGATGACAACTGTCGTCGAAGCTCCTCTTCTACTGCTGTCTTGCCGGAGCGTGGCGAGCTAGCGAGTGAAGATTGAGCTAGCGCAGCGTCGTTTCTTGCGTCTTGGAGCTCTTGTTCGAGTTTGGAGACCCTGCTGCGGAGTTCTCTATGTTCCTTCTTGACATTGGCCTCCCTCTGAGCAAGCTCGGCCTCACGCTGCTTGGAGTTAGATAGGCGACCGCGTAGCGATGCTAGTTCCGCTTCGGCGTCACTATCGTGGGAGCCCTGTTTAACTAGTTCATCGATTCTAGCTTCGAGACGAGCAACCTTTTGCTGGTTCTTCTGTTGTTCCCTTTCGCGACTTTCCGAGAGTTTTTTCAAGTCCTGACCTAAAGTCCATGCTTTTTCTTCCTGCTCGCGCGCAGCCTGGAGAGTTTCTTCGAGCTCAATCTCGAGTTCGTCAATCTTCCGCTCAAGGATCTCGCGCTCCTCCGAAGCGTGCTGGATTTCAATCTCGAGCTTGCTCTTGGCTCTTCGAAGCTCCATCTTTTCAGAGTCAAGACTCTTCGCCAAGTCACCGCGCTTCGACGTCTGGGTGAGTCTGCTCTTGAGTTCATCGCGCTCGATTTCGACATCTGCTACAGAAACCTGCAAGGAGTTGAGCTGAGATTGTACTGTGGTGAGCTGTTCCTGAAGAAGCTGCTTGTCCCGCTTTGCGTTTTCCAAGCGTCGAGAAGCCTCCTGGACATCCTGTTGCAACTGTTTCACGGTTCTGGCATCCGCGTTCAGATCTCCTTGGAATGTTTTGATATCCGCTTGAGCTTTGGCTTGCTGGTTTTCCAAGCGAGTGATCTCCAACCTGGCCTCGTTGAGTTTCTTCCGTATAGACCCGACTTCTGATTTGGCAGCCTCAATCTGTTCCCTGGCGTTTTCTTGCTCCTCATCGATTTGGGCGGTCAGGAGCTCTACTTCGTCATTGAGAGCTTGTATCTGATCTTGGTACGTTCTTTCGGCTTTCTTTGATTGTCGAACCTCTTCCTTGGCAGTATTCAGCTCATCAAATTTAGTATCTAGAGCGAGCTTGCGATCCTCAATCTCATGCTGGAGCTCAGTAATCTGTCTCTCTAGGCCGTCCTTGGCTATCTTGTGCCTTTCCGTTTCGTTCCTCAAGGCATCAGCGAGCTATATGATCGGTTAGACTTGGATAAATATCTGGCCGCACAGAAAAAGACCCATACCTTCGCCTCCTTTCCTTGTAGCCTATGCTCCGTCTGTTGTAATGACTGCAAAGTTTTCTGTAGACCATCCGCAGTCTCTTTAGCTCCCTGCAGTTGAACCTCAAGTTGACGCTTCTCAGTAGTCCAGTTCTCGAATTCACGCTCATGCTCCCGCTCGCGATCCTTTAGCTTTACATTCAGTTCGTCTAGTTCATCCTCCAGACCATTCTTCTCGGCGCCCCACTGTTGCTTGAGAGACCGTTCGCCAGACACCACAGCATCTTTCTCGTGCTGAAGAGCAGAATTGGACTCTTGGATATTCTTCTTCAGTCGCTGAATCTGCTGCTGTAATTCTGCGCTTTCGTTTGTCAGGGCATCGTGGCGCACACGCAGCAGGTCTTTCTCAGAGGTGACATGGTGCAGCTCGCCTCGGATCTTCTTCAGTTCAGTCTCCAGATCGCTCCGAGAATGTATTGCAGCATCCTTCTCGCGTTTCAGTCGATTGATCTCCTCTTGCATCCCCAATACACCAGCCTCGAGGCCTCCCCGGGCTTGTGCAAGGCCTTCTTTGTCACGCTTTAGCCAGTCGATCTCTACTTGCAGGGACTCTGTCTTGATCTCCAAGTTATTGCGGGCTCTCTCGATGGTGTCTTTCTCCAGCTTTAATTGGTTTATCTGTTCTTGCAGGCCTTGTACGCCTTGCTCTAAACCACCCCGAGCTTTCGCAAGATTATCTTTGTCACGCTGTATCCTGGTCATCTCATCTCGCAACGCTCGTATTTCCGACTCCAATCCGTTACGGGCCGTCGCATTGGTGTCCTTCTCTTGTCTTAGGCGATTGATTTCGATCTGAGCCTGTTGCACCCTAGCTTCAAGGTCGACGCGAGCCTTTGCAAGAGATTCTTTGTCATGTTTCAACTGGTTGATTTCTCCCTGCATCTCCTCCGCCTCAGCGTCAAAATCTCCGTTCAGTCCTTCCATCTTTTTCTGGAGGCGTTGAGTTTCGTCGACTTTGTCCTGATACTGCAAATCCAACTCATCATATTGCTGTTTCAAATCGTCGAACTCGGATCGCAAATTTTGAAGTTCTTTGTCCTCCTCTTCAAGTCTACCCTTATATGAGAAACTTTTGTTCCGGGCTTCATCTCTCAAGTTCTCCAGATCTGCTTTCAGCTTCGCATTGTTTTCCTTCAGTTGCGTGTTCTGGTTTTCAACTCTCTGCATTGAATGTGACATCTCATCAATTTTATCTTCGGCCTGTCGTTGGAGATCACCGACGGTCTAAAGAGCGTCAATACAACTAGCCTTCATAATAATCGAAAAGAAGAACCTACACGCTCAAGCTCTTTGATTTGTCGCTCGGCAGCCCTCAATGCTTCCTCCCTCTCTGAAAGCAATTTATCCTTTCCGCCGAGCTGGTGGTTCCGCACTTCTTCGAGTTCTTGTATCCTCTCTTGAAGCTCTCCTGCATGTTCCTCCAATTCCAATATCTTTTCGTCTCGCTTCTTGATTTCATCATCGGCGCCTTCTAGATGCTCTCCCTGCTGGTCCAATTCTCTTTCCTTTTCCCTCAACTCAGCCTCTAAGTCCCCTTTCTCATCCTCTAGCTTGTCGATTTCCTTTTGTAGTTTCTCGACATCCTCCCCTTCTTCGGCCTCCAGACTGGCTAGGCGGTTTTTGATTCGCTCTTCGTTATCTCGGAGATGCTCAATCTCATCCAGAGCTTGGTCGAGCTCTCTCTGTGCTGTATCTAGCTTGGTCTGAAGTTCCGCTCGTAACCGGGCTTCTTCTTCGCTCCGTCGAGCATTGGCGTAGCTATTATCGGAGGCCTTGCCGGAGCGCATCATCTCCTCCCTCATTGAAGCAATGGCTTTCTCCGAATCAAGTAGCGATTTCTTGTACCTTTTAAGCTCCGCTTTTAGTGTAGCGCGCTCGACTTTGATTTCGACATTCTAAAATGACTATCCATCAGTTTCCATATCAGAACAGACGCGGGGAAAAACCAACGCCGCTACCCACCTCCTTCAGCGCCGCATCATTATGCTCAGGCCCCAACTTATCCAATCTCTCATTTAAAAAGAACACTTTGAGCTTTAAACTGAAATTCTCCTTCTTGATATCATCAATGACTTTTTCCTGCTCCCTAAGCGTCATGAGCCCATCGCCACCAAGGGGTCCTGCTCCGCCGCCTCCTACCCGCGGACCCATTGGTGTGCTGCCCATACTACTGTCCAATAGCCCCTGTGCCGGACTAACAGTTTCGTCCTCCTCTCTCGTACGGAACGTACTATCACCCGTATCATCGGGAGAACCCATGGGCAGGGCGGGGCTACTCCCCAATTTCGCGCCGGGCTTCAAAAAATCCGGCATTGGAACTTCGCCAAATCTATCGCCGCTGACCTTCTGCTTCAGCGTAGTGCGATGCACACTCTTCAGCAGCGGTGTGAACTCGTTCCTTGCGGCGTTGCGGTTCGTAAGGCTTCCAAAAACTTGTCGCTGGGGTGTCGCCATAGATTTCCGTTTTGCCGCGCGCGTCAGAAGGTCTCTGTCACCACCTGGAGATTGGAAGGATTCGATTATGGAACCGAGATCAGGGTTCGAATAATCATCGTGGTTGAAGGTTGTTGTATTCGCCCCCGGAGTCGCTATCGCGCCTGGGTAAACCATGGCTGGCGCTAGTGGAGAATGTTGCTGTCGCGATGTAGATCAGTGGAGTCACTGTTCTGCTGATTTATTAGTAAAGTGGTTATAGCAGAACCTGCCGGCTCGTTGCATAGAGATTCTCGCGATAGTTTGTGGTGGTGGTTGTGGCTGTGATAGTGGTGGTGGTGGTGGTTGTTGATAGTTGAGCAGGGGAGTTGGCGTTGTTTGTTTACTCTACTTCTGCGGTTGGTAGCGGCTCGGCAAATATCTGCATGGCTAGAACAGTAGTGGCGTCTTTAATGCGCCTCCAACCCGACTTTCACACCTGACAACCACCGCAAAACAATACGCATAAGACATCACAGGCTCTATCTCGTCCGTACCAGGTCGGCTCTTTATGGCCGAACTGAATTCCCCATTTCCTAGCAGAAACGAGTACGGGGAGTCATCAAATGGAGTTCTTCAGTGCTTCTCATCGTAGCAGCGTATAAATTTTGGAAATGACTTAGAAATCTAAATAAACAGAAAGCCCAATACAAACAATCAACCAAGAAAAGACTCGCCCATTGCCAAAACCACATTCCCAGATAACTTTTTACATACGCACACCATTAGCTCAATGCATGAAAGAAAAACACAGCCACCCTCAGAAATGGCCAAACTCTCCTGTATCAGCCATATGCTTCTGGCACTCTGCTAGAAGCTTCGCTTGACGTGCCACCTCAGCAAGTCTACCAATAATCTCCTCATTGCCCCTATAAAACCCATAGATAGTGTACGGTATTCCTACATCCTTGCAAAATTCAAGGACCAGTTTTCGGGTTGGGCGGAGATTGTGCCTAGGAATGCGTGGGAATAGATGGTGTATTGCCTATTTGAAATATGAGCAAAATGATTCATTGAGTGACTGGACGATACAGACCTGTAAGTGTAGGCCGCCATGGAAGAAATCCAACCATTCGGAGCAATCAACATCCATCGTGGTCCTCAGCATTTTCTGAGGGAAACTTTCTGTAACACCCAAATCTGCGGTAGACATTGCAAAATGCGACAGGGTTATTTGCACGTGCAATGGCATGGTGACCATGTGGCTGATCATCACGTAACAAAACCTATCCCAATTTGTCGGAAGGCCGTGGTATAACAGCCCATAGCAAAACCAATACCAGAAGAATATCATACCACTGATCTCGAAATAGCGGTGCCAGGCAGCAGAGCCCTTCCGAGGACCCAGTCCGCAAATCAGGTACTCGAAAGAAAGAAAGTACAGGTTGAATCTACCAAACAGTAGAATTAGGTAATATAGATAGTTTTGATAAGGCACAAAGAATTGAGCAAAGGCATCATAAGGCATCAGACGGTTGTAGTAAGTCGAGAATATACTCTTGAAGAACTTATGACTGACGGCAAAGAATGGAAGATGCTCAATATCAGGATCGTGCTCGGGGTCATTCGTGACGATATGATGAACCTAGCACAACTTAGCAAATGGTTCAAAACTCGGCGATTGGAACGGCCTACATTGTGACTTCTTTTCCACCAACCCAAAGAGAGACCACCAAGGAAGTTTGCAATAATGATTCCAATGCCTGTGTCAATTTGGAAATTATGGGTTATTCCCATATGACCGGCATCGTGCGCTGAAAACACAAGTTGATGCCAGAAGCATCCAAGAAGGAAGGCAGACGTTTTATACCAGCCGTACTTGAGACATAACATGCATCCGAAGAACAGAATGATATATCGGATGACCTCTCGCCCATATGCCCAGTAATTACAATTGTAGAGTCCTGCATCGCGTATGCGAACCTCAAGTGCCCGGTACTTTTGCGCAATTTCCCTCTGAGTTGTACAGTCCAGAGAAGGATATTTGGCGAGGTCTTCCTCAATTCCTTTCTGGGTGAGATACCTTGCATTGAATTGGACTGGGACCTGTTCATCTACTACTGATACTGAAGTGATAGACGACGATGATGATTCCACGTGTCTTCGTCGCAGGCTAGGGTCCAGAAAGAGCTCATCACTCGATGCCAGTGATAAAGACGGTGATGATGGTCGAGATGACCCCGAATCGATCTGAGTATCCGCGATAGGAACTGTCTTTGGCGATAATTCTATTGTCCCATTCGCATCATCTTCTTCGCCATTGTAATGTCGGAATGTTCCTCCCTGAATCGGTGGTAAGAAATTGTCCCATAACCCGTCGATTCGGCCAATGATATAGGATTTCATCCGCCGCTTAGCATCAGCCGAATGAAGCCTGGAACCGAATCAGCTTTGTATACTTAACAGCCCAATGCGACCAGAGTCTCATCTGGATTCGCACATGAGATTCATACGCATTAACTTCGTCTGTCGCATCTCTTCCAATCATGTGCCGGATCGCCGTGTCACCTCCAGGATGATAGTTCATCCAAGGATTCACCGACAATACATCCCCTTTATATAAAAAGACAGCCTTCCCATCGGCAATCATTCCCTCAATCTGGCGCCTCGTAAGGATCCTATCGGCCAGCTTCCCCATGATAATAAGCTTCTGTATCCGGTATATATGTATGCCGGAGCCAAAACGAATTGAGTTTGTCGAACGATGTGAGCGGGGAGGAAGTTGCGCCTATTTCTATTTTAGACTGTAGGCGGACCCGAGGAATAATGCGACGTGTTAACAGACGCGGCAGAAGAGAAGGAAAAAGGAAGAGCGACAGAAGCAGAGGGCAGCATCTAAGTACTCAGCAGTATATATAGGAAGTAGAGAGAGCGTAAGAGAGTACTTATGATGTTGAAGGTTCTGTTTACTTTCTTTCTCGACGTCTGTTAACCACAACCCTCACTCAACCTAGAATGTGGACGCGGCCCCTGATATTTGGCGTAATAGGACTAGTATGGATACCTTTTGGCTGCATGGATAAAAAGAACTACAAATCGGCTTGCTGGGTTGAGTCCGTACGACTCTACCCCGCGGGTGAGTAAAACCCAACGTCCGCCATGTGCAACCGTCAGCACCTTCAACAGCCAACTCTAAATCCTTATCTTCAGCCAGCTATCACCTCTCACTCCCTCATTCCTCCTCTTCTTCTCCTCCCGCCTCCCTCTACCTATTCTCAGTCTCAAAGACAGCATAGCGGAAGACGCACCGACCTAATGGTTACTTAACTTTAACTTTAAACTGCCGAAATTACTTACATGCAAGGCAAATCAACAGCCTAAGAACGGACACCGACGACAGCAATCCATCTTTGGAGCCGGTACCTGAAATGAGAAGCCTACTGAGACTAATATGATAGTTGACAGCAATCATACCACGAAGTCAAGGACCTCAACAAATGGCACCAACACCTCATTAACAGCAATACTTTTTAGTGGGGTATTACCAGGCTATTATCTCGCACGCATCAACATCGATATCAGCTCTGACATAGATCATGCTAGAACCATAGTTACCGCACACACCGGTCTTTCAAAGCTCAAGAGATCACCAACTACCACATCCCCCGACATACGGATGCTTGTTCCTATCTCTAGAGCTAGAAGTCATAGCTCATAGCGAATTATACTAGCGATCGGGATAAGTGGTGCCAAACGGTAATTCATTGCAGTTCGCCGAACAGCTACCACCGTCGTATTATAACTTTAAGAACACTTTACACCACAGATTGATCTCTGATCACCGAGAATTTATGTACCACCTTCATTGCGATATGTTTCTGGAGACCGAAATTTCTCTAGCGCCGCAATTAAATTCCACTGTTCTGCACCTGAACCTGTGCCTGAATCCAGTAATCCGGTTCCATCTTCGTGTCCCGTCACCGAATCCAATCGATGTACCCCGCATTCCCGAAATTTGAACTGTCTTGCTGTGGCCAAGATCAATACATGCTGCGATAGCCGAATGAAGCTAGGGGTAATAAAAACCATCCGAAGCTTGCGCTAGAAGTCTTTGATTGAACGAATAGGGCCGTGCGGGGGCGATAAATGTGTAAGGTACCGTGTACCTGAACTTTTGAGCGCTTCAACTTGCATATCCATATTCGCATATGTTTGTGATGTTTTAGTCAATCAACCGGGGGGCGATTGGCTGAAGGCGCCAGGTGCTAATTGGCTCGAAGAACGGTCAAGATTTGATGAAGGCAACGATCTATAGCGGGGTCAACTGGGTGAGTGTTCTGAGCTTGCTTCGGTACCTCTACCGGCTGTGTCAATAAGGCAGCTTGGAAATGATGGAAGATTATGAGCAGAAGTTTCTGGCAGACATAGATGATCTATAAGAGCAGATTGCTTCACAGGTGCTCGACGTTTGTACGACTCATGACCACGCGAAATTGCGGGAGGGGGAAGACGAGGGACCTCAAACACCTTTCCACCTCTCGACTACACTGCTGCGGAGGGAGGGGAGGTGGTCCGGCTCCAATCACCCACCTTCACATCTGCTCTCATTCGGTCACTGACGAGTGCGAGACCCGGAGGAAAATTTAGGATAAATAGACTGCCAGGAATCAAATTTCAACGACGCAATTCCCAACCAACACCGCCAACAACGCAACAACAACTCTGAGATAACCAGAGAAAATTAGAAGAAATAGAGGACATAATCGAATGTGACCTAGTTCCTCCAACTCAACGCGGGGGGTTCTGTGTGCCTCACGATGAAACTTGGTGATAGCAATAGCACTCTCATTGTAACGCTGTAGGGTCAAGCAGCAAACAGAAACTTACTTTACTCCATGCACCAGCTACCCAATTTAGAGTCAAATCCGGCAAACAATAGTGAGAGTTAACTACTGCATTTCATGGAATAGAAGGGAAAAATAATAGTAGATGACAGGATGGTCTGCCCATTGAGAAGTGCCAACGGGGCATAAATAGTCTCCGCACTTCGAATCTGTCCTTCCTCATAACGAACATTAGGAGGAGCCCTCCTAGTACAAATTTTCCCTCCGTTAACTACAAGACCTCTACCATGCCTAGAGAACCACTGTCCCTCATCGCTCAAAATTGCCCATCTAGCAATCGAAGAAAAGTCTCTAACGACTTCAAAAAGATTCGCGGCTATATCGACTCGAGCCTAATTAACAATATCTCCTTCAGAGGTCTCTCATTTAATTAAGCGAGCCGAGAATCCTACTCCCATGTTGCAACTGGGCGCAGAACGCGTCACGCCTGGGGTATCTCACCGAGGGGTTCTGGCCCCACAGATCAGAAAGTGGTGCTCTTGGTTGCTGTCAGATTTAGCGGTAATGCACAAGTCCACAGGTACCACGGAGCAGCATTTGCGTGACCTGGTGATTGACTACCATGTTTATGACTGGTACCACAACGAGCTCACTGGTGATGCTTTCGAGATACTTCGGCCTAGTCAGTTGCTGCGGTCTTTGGAGAGCTTCAATAGCTGGTAGTGAACTCTAGGCTGTTCTTTTCCAACGAGACTACCAGCATCTATTATGACTGGATCGTGGCGTCGCTCAACAGCGAAGAGAGCTGACGGTGATAGTTGAAGTGATATTGGCTGAAGGCCAAAGACTCAGAGAAGAATAATCGGTTGATTGTGAGCTTGGTAAAAAACTAGTAAGGGACTGGGGGAAACTGGACGAGACGGACGAAGGCAAAATGAGAAAGTGGTTGTTGAGCACGGGGAGTATTACTGATGGTGTGAATCAATGATGGCGGGCATTGGCGTCTGGGCAGTGGGTAGGCCAGCCGGTGTCAGTGGATGAGCCGTGGGTAGGGAGTATAACTGGGGGTGAGCATCGACCATGGGATGCGTTGGCAGATAGGCCACGGGTAAGGGGTATACGTGAACCACACCAGGTGGTGCTGAGTAGCGCATTTTCCCCAAAAGCCGAAAGGGATCCAACATCGAAGGATAAGTAGACAAGCAGAAGGTTACACATGTAAGACTGTGAATGGTCTGGCGGACGTCTATGTCCTACTATTTGGTACTAACAATGGTTAGACTAAGATAATCATAAGCTATGGTGTAGGACGCGGAATTTGTGAGTCTTTGATTTTTCTTTTTGCTGGATGCTGTGTTGCATGGGCTTCTATTGTAATGAAGTCAATTTGAGCAGCCTGCATATGCCGATGTCGATTCGATTCTCGCTTTGGGTAGTTTCTCATGTTTGGCAGACAAAGCTTTGGCCAATATTACATTCTCCAGGCGGGTTGAGGCGTTCTCCTTTGTCGTCCGAGATTGCCTGCTCTTCAGCGACCAACCAACCAAAATTAACATCACCCAGGTTACAATCTGAATTTTTTATTTCATAAGGAGGTTCCCGCTTCTATAATTTTCATTAGTCTGTAGACTAAATTTTCATATGTATAAACCCGAACTAAATACCGAAAAACATAAACGGCTCTATATTCTACAGCTCAGCTTTCCAACCCAGTCAAGCAGACACCCAATAGTATGGCCAGTACGTATTTGCCGGTTATTTTGTATCACCCTATTTTCCTCCTCATATAGGGAGTTGCAAACGTACTGTATCAATGCTTGGTCTACGCTAATCAGACTCGTCGAAGTTGAACTTACATTTAACCCTAACCCTACTACCGGCACCTCGAAGTCTTGGCGTTTTTGGCCTGGCGGTGAAAATGACAATCAAGTGCGGATGGAAACTGGCGACCGAGTTGAATATCGATCAGTATTGTATTGCTAATCAAAAGGTCTCGAGGGGAACAGACTCGGTCTCACTTTCCATCTGAAAAATTGTGCGAAACTTTGAACCTCGGATCTTCTTCAGTAGTGCCACACCGCCACAAACAGTGCACGCAACCGATCACGCATCTTTGTTGGCAGCGGTAACGTCAACAGCGCACTCTGCGCTGCTGCTGCAAGCCGTATTCTAAAGTGCGCTTTGTGCTTGTCTAAACCCGAGAACCGACTACTGCAATCAGAAGCCACACATGCTCACCAGAGCTCGGGGCGTTTATTCTTAGTCGTTTTTGGGCTCGCGCACGCTGAAGAACCGACCGAGTGATATATTGATGACCTCTCCCTGACGAAGACGGCCCCCCGCTCTTTTCCTGTTTCTCTTTCCTCTCCAATTATCTGGCTAGAGAGTCCTTCTCCTCTCCCTGGTGGAGACAGTTCCCCCTTTCCTCTCCCCCTCCCCCCCCCCTCTCCCCCCCCTCTCCCCTCCCCTTTCCTCCCCCCCTTCTCCCTCTTTTCCTCTTTCCCTCTTTCCCTCTTTCCCCTAATCCTCCACTTACCTGCTAGTAACTTCTTTCTCTTTCTATCTTATTCTTCCTCTTCATTCTATATTTATCCACCTACTCACCGATCTGTCATCATTCTTCCTCCGTCTAGAGTACCACGTGTAAACAAAGACAATCCAACAATCCAAAATCCAGGATTAGCCGTGCACACAGCGCAGCCTATTATCCAGAATAGAGGTTCTACTGAAACAGGGAGGGGGCCAAAATCGCAGTGATAATACTTTAAAGGAAAGTTTTTGTGCCAGTAGATGATCGATTTTGGGAGTTGTCTCACGGTACCGTTGATGCCGAGGATATCAAATCAATAATATGGTTTGACGACCACGGTGACGGCGAGCCGCATAATTGTAACCTCAGTTTCTTCGTCTAATCTACCTAGGTAGATGGAATGTCGTGATCTTGTGTACGTACTACAGTGGCACCGGGCTATAAAACCTCCCATTGTAAGAAATCACTTGGCGCAGGAGAACAATGGACAGGCCAAAATCAACTAGCCACAAGATGTTTTATCCCAAAATAGTAGTGTGCACAGTTTGGGGGCCGAATATTGAAACTTTTAGTGTTTCTATAGCCAGGTGCGACTGTGCCTCGAATTTTCCCAATCACCTTGAGTACTGCCTGCTTTCATCCCTGGGTCCTCGCAAGCTTGCTTGTCGACCGAGAGATTTGAAGGCATGGCCTATCATCGAAATTCCAGTGGTGCGACGAGAATGAATACACCCGGCCTAGGATTCCTCATCTCCTTGTTATTACCTAGGACTACCATTAAGTGACTAGTGGGCCATCTACCTGTAGAGTACGTAGGTAATACCGTAGAGGCACACGGCTAGCCAGAATCCTTCAACTGAGGCGCTGAAGCCTGTTCCATCTTTAGGCATGGTTACCACCTAATTACAGGGCCGATAGAATCCCCACGTGCACGGTTCCTGTTGAATTCGATAAGGCCTGATGATGACGGTTATGCTCTGCCGAGATCAATAATAACTTTTAGTTACATTCAAGATGTTGCTTTAGTTCATTTGGCATACAGTTGTGACGGCGTTAGTGTAGATGTTGGTTGGATTGTCTGTAGGGCAGCGCAAGACGCTTCCCCACACAATTTAAGCTGAACCCCTACACCAGATCTTGCGGGTATACCTTAGCAAGTACTGGTAGCAATAAGTTCGTGCGGTCAATTGCCTCGGGGATTGAATTGGAACTTAGTCAAGTAAATATGTACCTGAACACGGGTGGCGAATATTCTCAGAACCCTGCGTAGACGGGACTTGAATTACCATTGATTGGCTTCAAAGCTGTAGCTTTTTCTAATCCCATGACTTCGTTAAGTCCTAGGAGAGCATTAGAGGATTGCAAGATAAGCTGTTGAGCGAGATTCGAATTTGGAAAACGACGATAGGGAGTATGATGGGCTGCGGTACTAGATTTAGGCTTATTTATGGGGATCAAGTAGTACAGATTGCGTTAAAGCTGACATTCGTTTTGGTTACCGAACTACAAAGTTTATATCAACGTCTGTTGCTGACTGGCGGAATACATTGAGTCGGAGATACCTTCAATTGAAGTCCACAAAGGGTTCAATGCAGCTTCTCTGGCTACACAATCGGTCTAGCGTCGTGATTCAATATTCATTAGCGTGTTCTACATTAGAATGGAATTGATGATGGGATCAACGCAAGCGATGATCTCTCCTGAAGAATCCCTAGTAATGTAAGTTGTCAATTCAAGCGGCTTTCCAACAACATGGTAACTGAGACGGGAAGGCGGGGATCTGTGACCTGGTTTCAGCTTATGGCTGGCGTGGCACAGGGCACAGGGCACTACCAGAAACGTGCGTTTCGGGCCGAATCTGAGAAGGCTGTGGGTGTCTTCAGCAGCTGAAATATGCACGCCACCAGTAGTTGCGAGTGCGAGCAGATGGGCACTGCCACGAATGCTTACCTGCTCAGCAGTTTTTGCCGTCATATGCCATCTGCACAGTAGTGGGCGGTGTGAATCTGGTAAGAAATGGCGAAAGAAGAAACGAAGACAAGACGGCGATAGAAGATTCAGATTCGGACCCGGATTCAGATCGAGAGCTTTTCGTAAACTTTCCTCGGTAAAAATTATGGCATGTCTTGCGTCGCTGATCCAACCTGGCTTCACCCCCCGCGCTCACTGTACCCGCCAACGGAAGCTGTTCTCCATTTGGTTAAAACGGTTTCCGTAGGGCTAACTGATACCCCTCTTCTCTCATCCCACCACATCTCACCACCACATCTCTACGTTCACCAGCGGCAGCAAACAGCAACTACAGCAGCTACTCTCACCTGTTGCATAGCGCTTTGTTCTTACCCACCATCCTTATTCTGTTCGCTCCGCTATTCACTACTACTTTCAATTAATCCTCACCGCGTGTTCGCGAGTGTGATAGATATAAAGGCGTTCGCTAGCCACGATCTCAATATCAAAGTCCCTGCCTTGACAAGCAGACTTGTTCTACGAACATTGACAGACGCTTTCTATTCATTCACTCACTTCCTAGTTTTAATACCCTTACCACTTACACTTCCACTCCCATTCCCTAAACCTTCTCACATATCGTCAAAATGTCTGGAGGATACCCAGGTCAGTACTCAGGTCATCACTACCCAGACCACCATCAGCAACAGCAATACCAGCAACAGCAGTACCCACAGCAAGGCTATCCGTATGTTGTCCCTGATACAACTGCAACGGCATGTAACTAATAGTGAACTTGCCGAGTTTAAAGACCGCCCCAAGGAGGATACTACTCTGGTTCTCAGCAACCACCTCCACAACAAGGCTACTATCCCCCACCCTCACCTCAACCATACTACCCCCCGCCGCAGCAACAAGTACGTTATTTCCTTGTCCTTCCAAAGAAAATAAAGATTTTGATATATTCCACGTGTAGCCTCCGCAATGGGGTGCATCGCCACCACCGCAGCAAGGATATGGCCAGAATCCCAGTATGAATCCCTCCGAGTGGTTCGTTTCTTTTATGAATTCTGATTTGGATATGATCAAGTGCCTACCTACCAGAATACCTACGTCAACCATGTCCCCGGCGCCCCGCCTCCACCCCCGACAGGCCATACTAGCTTCGGCGTCCCAGGTAGCAACTATTCATTTGCATATAGCAACTGTTCAGGGAAACGGAAAGCGTTACTTATCGGCATCAACTACTTCGGTCAGAAAGGACAACTAAGGGGATGTATCAATGATGTCAAGAATATGTCTCGGTTCTTGCACGAGAGGTTCAATTACAAGTGGGACGATATGGTGATATTGACGGACGACCAGCAACATCCTAAGAGTCAACCATCGAAGCAGAATATCCTAACAGCCATGCATTGGCTTGTCAAAGATGCTCAGCCGAACGATTCGCTGTTTTTTCATTATTCTGGACATGGAGGACAGACAAAGGATTTGGATGGAGATGAAGGTGACGGATACGACGAGACAATATATCCATTGGACTTCCGCTTTGCTGGTCATATCGTGGACGATGAAATGCACCGCATTATGTTAGTGCCTAATTCCTTGATACAATGTTTAAAATTACTCACTGTATCACGTAGGGTGCAACCTTTGAAGCCTGGAGTCCGGTTGACCGCTATCTTTGATTCTTGCCATTCCGGATCAGCACTGGATCTCCCTTACCTGTACTCCACATCTGGCAAGCAGAAGGAACCAAACTTGGCGAAGGAAGCTGGAATGGGTCTGTTTGGTGCGCTGCAAGCTTACTCCAAGGGAGATCTCGGCGCAGTTGCCTCGTCGGCGTTTGGCATTGCCAAACGACTCACAACCGGCAGAAACGCAGAGGAAAAAGCAATGCGCACCAAAACATCGCCGGCCGATGTCATTCAGTGGTCAGGTTCTAAAGACAGTCAAACTTCGTGGGTTGATCTTAGCCTCTATAACTTTACGGAAAGTTAACTAGGCTGTAGTGCCGACGCTACTGAGGGAGGTCAAGCTACTGGAGCGATGAGCTATGCCTTCATCAGAGCTCTTTCGAAGAACCCTCAACAATCATACGCACAGCTACTCAACAGTATCCGTGACGAGCTTGCGGCCAAGTACTCGCAGAAGCCACAGCTTAGTTGCAGTCATCCACTAGGTAATGATGGACACGAGCCTCCTTTTGATCAGTCTGATTTACCTTTTCAATTTTAAATCATGTTTCTTTTTCCTGTTTGTACTTTCTTATTTATTTTGAGATATTTCCCCTTTGCCTGGTGCGCTTTATTCTCCTGTATGAGTAGTCGGGTTAGGTTTTTCTTTTGTTTTTTTTGTTTCTCATTTACAAAACCTACGGACGCAGCCTAGAGGAACATTTTTAACGTACGTTGGGTCACCGCAGATACGAACCTACTCTACGTCATGTAAAGTTACACAGACGGTTACGGCACCAATAACGGCAACGAAGCTTGAGGACTCGCCGTTGGCGGCCGCGCATCTAGCGATTTTCAGAAGAATGGTGTTGGTAGGTGGATTAGGTTGTCACTCATTGGTTTTTGGTTGCATACAGTCTTACTCGCATTGATCACTGTCCATCTAGGGCTGACATGGGGCAACGCATCCCATCTACACCATACCCACACAGCGTTGGCTGTTTTTGTTTGGACATCTGTACGTTGTTGTTTTTTGGCCCAATAATTGAGGGTGTTGATTTATATGTCATCTTCACTTCCATATTTGCCTGGTGTACTCTTGGTAAATTCTTGCGGTAAGACATCCTGTGTCTCGCTTGACAATGATACGCATACAGTGCTTGTCTCCACATGCTTCTATCCATGCTTCTAACGTTTCTGGCACCCCAATCGTCGTATCAGACTCATGGTAATAGTAGACCGGTCTCGCTGGGCCGGAACCATTCCCTCGTCAAGTCCTCTGCTACCTCTTCTGCCCCTTTCCTTGCTGCTTCCTCTGTCTCACCTCTGCATTCAATATACACTGCCCGACATCATCAGCCACTCTTACATATCTCCACAGACTATTGAGGTCTACTCACTCTTTATCTTGGGCTCAGTTCCGCTCCCTCGTACAGTGAACCTTATGTCACCCTCCAACTCAACGGTGATCATCTGTGAACTTTTACTAACCGGCAGCGTGGGCTTTCCATCCGCAGTAGCTGAGTCGAACCCTTCCGTAAGATCTCTCCACCAAATAACTTTTCTCTCTCTCAACTTCTTGGGGTGAGGGTTCCCAAGAGCTCTGATCTTAGAAAACACCTGCTTCGTAAGTGCCGGGTGCTTGGAGATGAAGTAAGAGTTTGCAGAATGAAAGTATCCGTATTTCTTGTACAGCTGCTGGAGTTTGTCGTAAGGTGTGAGGCCTTGAGAGGCCCATTCGCGCGCCATGGTGATAAAGACACTTGCCGCAGAGATACCGTCTTTGTCCCAAACTACGGGCGAGAACATGTACCCTAGTGCCTCCTCAAAGGCGTAGACCGCATCATATCCCGCAGCTTGAAGGTCAAAGGCTCGGGTTCCGAGCCATTTGAAACCTGTGAGTGTCTCTTCGAAGCGGAAGCCTTCAACTGCCGCCATGGTTTTTAGCATCTGCGAAGAGACAGTGGAGCACAGCATGCACAACTTGTTAAGCTTGTCAAGGGGCGCTGCCTTGATACGGTAAGCATCGAGGGTCTGCGCAGCAAATAGGATGCCGAGCTCGTTGCCCGTGAAGGTACGCCATTGTCCCGATGCTAACTTTTGCGCGGCAGCGAAACGGTCGGCGTCCGGGTCGCTGGCAAGAACGAGGGGGATTGACTCTATGTCTGCTGTGGAGATTGCAAGGTCTAGGGCGCTTTTTTCTTCGGGGTTGGGGAAGCGGACGGTGGGGAAGATAGGGTCTGGATCTGCCTGTTTTGGTATGTCAGTTGTGGTCCCTAGAAGTGAATGGAGGGGATGGAATGGATACCTGCTCTTTGACAATTACCATATCCTTCGCAATCCCGAGATCCTCAACCGCTCGAATCATGAACGGTAATCCAACCCCGTGCATGGGCGTGTACACAAACTTCAGCCCTCCTGTCACCTCTTCGCGCTGTATATTGATCCCCTTTAAACACTTAAAATATGCCTCTTCAACCCACTCCAGCGGCTTCTCCACCAGATCCGAAGTGTCTACCAACTCCTCATCCCAACACGTCGGCAGAAGATTCTCCTCAACCGCAGCGGCAATTTTTTTGTCGTGCGGGGGAATAATCTGGCATCCATTGGACCAGTACACCTTGTACCCGTTGTCCTGAGCAGGGTTATGTGAAGCCGTGATCATGATCCCGGCCGAGGCCTTGAACAACGACACACCGAAGGGGACGAGAGGGGTGTGCACCAATTTTGTGTAGAAATAGACCTAGGTGGGGAAGTCACAACAGTCACAAACTGATCACTCATGCGTTTCAAGTTGCGGGCGGCAAACAGACCTTGATTCCGCGCTGTATCATCACCGCCGCAGCCAGGCGTGCAAACCGCTGACTGTTGTGTCGGTGGTCATGGCCGATTACTATTGATGGCGGCAAAGAAGAGGGGGGAGAAGTTGCGATGATGTAGGCGGCGAAGCCCTGCGAGGCTTGGATTACGGTGAGGTCATTCATGCGGGAGAAGCCGGCTTGCATTGCGGCTCTCAGCCCTGGGGTTTCTCAGCATTCCCCATGGCGTTCTATTGAATTGCTTTTGTTACCGGCAGTGCCGAATTGAATCCCTGGAGATACATATGTTAGTTACTATGTGTGGGATTGATAGGGCGATGCCTACGGGATCCTAAGCGTAGCTCGAGCTCAGCTTCATTCTTATCGTCGAGAAGCTGCTGTATCTCTGCTCTTGTGCTTTCATTCTATAACTCAACGGTCAGTACCTAAGTGCTTCCGCATGCGTATGAGTCCGTACTTTATCAAGTGTGAGCCATTGCTCAGCGAGGGTTTGGAGTCGGTCCATAAGTATCGTTGTGGTATCTTGTTCGATTGAATCTTCCATCCATGCATGTATCCCTCCGCTAGGCTTGGCATACTCGTAATGCTCTCCAGATTAACTTCAATAATTTATCCTCCACCACCACCACGACAACGCAGCTACCGCTTCGTCCGCCAACTCGTTCTCAGTACCATAAAGTATTATTCACATACATTCACAATGCCCTCAGAGCTCCACACCTCCCGGACGCGAAAATGGCTTCTCTCGAGCCCCCCTGTAGAATGGACATCAACTCGGTTAAAGGAGCTTTTCATAAACTCGGTCAGGCAAGGGCCAGTACCACAGCACGTCGCCTTCGTCATGGATGGCAACCGGCGGTTTGCGCGCAAGAACCATATCGAGACTGTAGAAGGGCACAACATGGGCTTTGAGGCATTAGCAAAGGTTCCATTCTGTCATAGCTCTCCCAACCCAAAATCCATATGCTTATAGAAGGGGTGGATGGATAGATCCTAGAAGTCTGTTACAAATCCGGCGTAAAAGTCGTCACCGTATACGCATTCTCGATCGAAAACTTTAAGCGGCCGCTGCATGAAGTGAACGCGCTTATGGAGATCGCAAAGATCAAGCTGATCCAACTGTGTCAGCACGGGGATCTGATGGAGCGCTACGGAGTGAGCCTTCGGATTCTTGGTGAACGGGACTTGGTGCGGCCGGATGTGCTGGAGGTTATTGATGAGGCCGTTGAGACGACCAAGCACAACGAACGGTATGCATGCTCTTTCCCTTTCCTTCTTCCCTGGGGTAGTGGATACTAAGAAGGGATAGCTCAATCCTAAATGTTTGCTTCCCTTACACATCCCGCCATGAAATCGCCTCCTCAATCCGCGACGTTGTCTCTCTGAGCATCTCCGCGCCGCCCGCACCACTGGGCTCTCTCTCCCTCAGCGACGATTCTACATCCTCCGAGGCAACCGCTACGCCAGGTCTTACCGACTTTGAATCGATCACACAGGAGACTCTTACAGACCACCTATTCACAGCAGGATGTCCTCCGCTAGATCTACTTGTCCGCACTAGTGGTGTGAGCAGGCTCAGCGACTTCATGCTGTGGCAATGTCATAAAGATACGGAGATTGTGTTTATAGATTGTCTTTGGCCGCAGTTTGATATCTGGAAGTTCCTGCCGATATTGATAGATTGGGGGGTGAAGAGAAAGAGGATGGAGAAGATGGGGCTTGTGGGAGTGAGGCGGGAGGGCGCTAGGAAGGATGCTGAGTTGAATAGCGACCGACAGAGGGAGTTGGAAGAGAGGAGAAGGGCGAGGGTTAGCACATTTTAGAGGTATTGGGTACATCATAGACGCGAGTTTATGCAGATTTTAATGTTTTATCGTGGGTGTACTTTTAATAGATCCATTGCTTTGGTTGTTTGGGGATCAAGATTCGAGATTGACCAGTAGCGAATATGTTGTACTCTAGAGTAGTAGACATACTCTAGTTTAAATTGTTCATGTTATAGAGAACCTCTACAAAGCAGCAACACAGATTGCAAAAGGATATAATAACAAGACTCCTGTATCCCTCCCCCAAAACAAGCATAAAATCAAACCGAAAGCCGCCCAAGTAGTATAAGGTAAACCGAAGACTGCGACCTCCATATGCATGTAAACCCCATTGACGCCAATGAAATAACGGACGGGCAGCTCGAGAAGGTTGGCAGTCAAGCACTAAGGCACTCAGGCAAGCGTATACTATGCGCTATGGTGAGTTTCTTCTTCTCTCAACTCATCGAGTATCAGGGGCGGCGAGGATGACTTTGACCGTCGCATACAGCGCTCCCTGAGCACAATATAGATGAATTGGAACTGGATCTCGCTTTGAACCATGTACATCCGTTGTTCTCGCAGTTGGTTCACCGTCTCGAACACAACATCCTCGCGCTCGCTGATGGTGAGGGCTCCAGCGTCGATATCGCGGATAAAGTGATCGAGTGTGATGAAGGTTCCCGATCGGCCGACACCTGCGCTACCTGCGAGACCGCCACAGTTAAATCATGCGGGCTAGCAATTACTAACTGACTTACAATGAACAATCAAGGGATTATCTGGTCCGGAATTCTTCTCGTTTGCAAGCTTGATCAACTCCAGCAGCGCACTCTTTTCATCACCCTCGGGGACATTATAGTCCGGCCAACCCTTGAAGAGGAGGTGCCAGACAATCTTCTGTTTATCTCCAACCTTCATCAACAACTTTCGCACAGTGCAGGAGCTTCTAGGGTCCTTCTTCTTCTCCAATAAAGTAACCGTTGCATTGAAGCCATCATCGAATTCTCCGTCATCTCGGATTACCCATGGCTCGGGGTCACTCTCGGGAAAGTACTGGAAACACTTGTCACGCCCAAGTTCAAAGGTCTTGGTGAGCATCACCACAACAGCAACATCCGAGGTCTCCTGCCAAATCATTCTCCACATGTGGTTAAACTGCCCTTCCTTAGGACCCTGCAGCATCGATCACGACGTCAGCGATCTGTAGATATTGAACTCATGACCATTAACCAATAGAACAACTGGCCACGTGTGGTCCGCATTGCGCACAGGTCATGCACCCCGCACTTCACCAACTCGATGTAACATCCAAATATTGTGCGGTGTAGACGTAGGAATCGCATACCTGAGTCGCGATATACTGCTTTATGGAGCCATCCTTGCGACTCTTGAGCGCGATCGGAGAAGCATTAATGTAGTCGCAGTGCGCTTCCGGAACGTTTAGGTGGACGCGATTGCTCTCCCAAGGAGATACGTTGGAGTAGCGATTGCGCGAGCGCACTTCAGTGGAGTCCTCCACTCTCCACCTTGTATCATCTGGGCTGATGAGACTTTGGCGTAGACGATCGTTTTGCAGGTTCTCGAGCTCGAGGAATTTACGGCGAATATCTATAACGGCAGAGTAGGAATGTCAGTTCCGGCGAACACTTTCTTTATCATTGCTTTGAAGAGATGAAGAGGAACTACCAGTGGCTGACTGCACCAAAAATTGGGGGATGCCCTTCTCCTGGCGACGAGACCTCGAGCGGGAACTACGTCCTCCGCCATATGACTGCCCATGCGACATCGAATTACTGTCAACGAACAGCGGAGGGACAGTATAAAAGGGCTGATGAAGGTGGTTAAGTTGAAGCGGACGATATCGGACACGGATAATAGTTTTGAGAAGTGGATGAGAAGCCACAGTTGGTCAGTTCTGAGCGAAAAAGGGTGGATATTTGGACCGGAACTTTAGTGGGGGTGCCTAACGAAATGACGATGACGGGCTTGTCCTGGTCCCACTTGTGCGCCCCGCTTTCGCTTTTTCTTTCTCTTTTTTCGTGTTCTTGCTCAGTATTGTAAATCAGGGCTGTCGAAAGAGGGGACTCGGCGTCTGCAACTGATTCGGGGGTTCCGGTAAATGACTGAGAAAGCAAACTCAGATCGTCGTGAGATTTTGAGGCTGTTAAAGATGTGCGCTTGCCAAACAGCACACCCTCCTCCTATGATCAATTAACCCAAAACAGCTGAATAGCACATCAGAACCCCGGAGCGGCGATGGTGGTGCTATATCATGGATAACAGCGAGATTGAAGAGTGGTATGGTATGGTATAGTCCGGTATGGTGCGATGGTCCAGCTGGAAGGGTGGATGGTGGTAGTGATGGAGACGGTGATAGAATGATGGGGAAATGAAGGATGTTTAATTGTTTACTTGAAAGGCCAGTCATTGAGCAAATAAGTACAGACATGTGTGGGTATATTTAGAAAATAAAACACATCATCATGAGGAGGAAGAAGGAATGACGGAGGCAATTGCACAAGGCACCTTGTGAGACAGACGTAACAGACAGACCGACGGTGAAGTCGAACATAATTTGAATCATCCGCCAATCCCAACAGCAGGCGCTGTCTCATGAAGTCCATGACGCTTCGACCGAATCGCATGCGCTGGTTCTCGATGCGTCTTAGTAGAACAGACGGTACAATAGGCCGGGTTAGGGCTGTCGAAATTATTCGGCAGTCCCCACTCAGCCGAATTTGCCATCCCATCATTCGTCATCAAAATTTAATTGATTACGCTCGCCACTACATCCGCCCAACCCGCAACATCAATCCAGGAACACCGACCACCGCTCCCAGACCAAGGTGGGGCTCAATCACCCCTCCACTCCCCAACATCATCATCTCGCTTTCCTGCGTGTGATTGATTGATTGCCCACAATGCCATGGAGGTTGGGCCTACGTGTCGTAGAGGTATCCATCCATATTTTCTTACTTTTACGTCGCCGCCGCTCTCTCCACTCCCTGGCGTTATTTTTGATCCACTAACTAATCGCGAGTAGGCGTGGCTCGTTGCACGAGTTGAGTTGACCCTGCTTGTTGTTGCAGCATCAGCGTATGCGTCGCGGGGCTTCACGCGGCTTCTGCGGCACCACAATACCCCTCGCGCATACGACGCGGGGTTGAAGACACAGAACAACCACTGACAGACGCTTTGAACAAGTTGCTTTCAAGTCCCACGTTCCATCGTGCCGTGAGGAGAGTCCATGGCCGCTTGACAGGAACCAAACACCATGAAGAAGTCAGCAATCTGGACAGTGGGCATAGTGGTACCGGCCTGGAAGGTTCGCAATCCTCTTTCTACAGAGAACAAATATCAAAGAGGAGGACAGCCCAAACAAGCAAGACATCCTGATACTTATGATGCTATTGTTGCCTACAGGACCTCGACACAACAAAGCCATCCAATTTATGAAGATATATTTCGACGAGCTTAAGAACGAGTTCAAAAGGAAATAAAACTACAGCAGCTGTCGGCTAGACTATGCCTTTTCTGGACCTATTCGAGGATTCCTTTTTATTTTGTGGATGGTTGTATATTAACGGCGTTTTGTTTGCTGCAGCTTTTGAAGTTTAATTTATGATCTCTCTTCTCCTGGTGCAATTTTATCTCCGAGCTTCCCTCTCTTCCTCTCTTTTCAATTATGCGATCACTTTCTTATCGCATACCGGACATCAAATTGGGCTTCTTTCGACGTATCCTCACGTCATTTGGCTCTCATTCCGTCCGAAGAATATACCAAGCACCAAACCGGTTTGAGATCTCTCTACTGCAGCTTTGCGGACCACTTGGGTGGGTGGAAAGTTTCTTTCATGTTACGCGTGTACATCTCTTTATGTAGGGATGAAGGCGATGTTGGTGGTGGTGGTGGGGCGACGAATCAAATCATTGCGTTTCAAAATCGTGATCCTGCTCTTTACTTTGTTACAAGTTCTGCCGCAGGCTGTATAGTTGTCTTACAAGACAGACCGAAACCAAGTCCTACAGTTGGCTTGTTTCATATGATGTATCCTCTTCAGTCGTAGCAAGATGTGCATCATCCGCAATATCGCCGCCCCCTTCATCCGATTCATTGCTCTGATCTCTCTCCGAAGAAGCTTCTTGTTCTTCCTCTGCTTCTTTGAGCTCCTGTTCTACCGTGTTTGACGTATGCCGGGCTCCTTCACTTTGCTCCTGCTTCCAATACAGCTCTGTCACGTCACGAGTCAGCACTCTTTCGTTTTATTGAAGTACGAAACTTACCAGCCAAAAATTCGGGAGTGCTAGCTTCATCAATTCCCTTATCTTCCCGCTTCCTTAAAAACCTCGGAAATCTTAAGCTCAACCCACGCTCATCTGACACTAGCCCCAGGGCGGCCGAGTACGTGGGAGAGAGCGTAACATCTGCAAAAGCAACCTCCCAAACCTCCTTTGGCTCAAACCAGACTGCCGGGGTAAGGGTAGACTCGTAATATCCCTTTTTTGTTTTACTCGTGTTACCACTGTCTTCTGAGAAGAACTCTTTATTCTCGGCGTAGAACTTATCGGTGAAGCCCGATATGCATTTACACACCGCCTCCAGAGAGCCTGTGGATGGGTTGCGAACGGCGAGGAGTATGGGAGACCACCATTTTGACTTTCGACCCATACCGTGCCATCCTCCGATAGGGATGAGATCTAATGTGTCCGATGAAGAGTCGTAGTCTTTTTTGACTTTCAGCCACGATTCAAGTCGTTTGTCAGGCTCGTAGGTAGCGAGGAGAGGCTTCCGCCGACTACCGGCAGCCTTAGACTTTTGGCCGCCTGAGGCTGCTTTTTCTTCTTCTTCGAGGGTGGGGTGGACGGATACAGTACTGTTGTCGAGGACTTTTACCATGATTCCTTCGCATTTGGAGGAGAGGGCAGATTTGAAGAAGGATCGTACGTCGGAGGAATTAGAAGAGGTAGCGTCCATAGATTTAACCCACGTAAACCGGTGCGAGATTTCAGTGAATTTAATACGCAACAGTTGCCGGCGGGAACGGAAGGGTTGAGAAAGCAATTCCTACGAAATCAGGTTAGAATGTTGGTTTTTGTTTTCGCTGGATGGATATGAGATATATATGATATACCTGACCATTCATGTACATCAGATCGAAGGCGAATAGGCAAACAGAGACACTAATATTTCCAATTTCGACATTCTTCCTTTCTCTTCCGGCTAGAGTTTGGAACGGCTTTAACTCGCCGGTAGCTGTATCGACTGCGACTACTTCGCCTTCCAAGATGAAAGATTTCACGTCATCTCCCCGAATTGTTGGGACTAGAGCAACAAGATCTGGGTACTTGTCGGTCATGAGCTCCAGGTGCCGGCTGAAGATTGAGACCCGACCTTCTTCGTCACAATGAATCTGTGCTCGCTGCCCGTCGTACTTATACTCGCAGCTAAAATCTCTTCCCTGTAGCTTCACCAACATCTCGTCAAGATCCCGTGTTATACTCCCAAGCATAGGCTTGAGAGGGCAGTGTAGTATCATCCCGCACTCGTTTTCAAGGGTTTCTACTCCACCGCGGATGAGATCAGGTACTATGTCGTTATAATTTGGCCTTCGAGCAAAACATCGCTTCAGCACCTCTTCCGCCTTTGCAAATAACTCTTGCCGGGCTTCTTTTTCCTTTGGTATCTTCGGACATCCCCAGGATACATCTTTAGGCCGTGAAAGTGTGAAAGCTCGAGCAAGAGCTATGAGCATAGTGGTTTTGACAGCACCAATTCTAAGGTTCGAAATAAATGTGCGAGTGAGATACCGGATTTCTTCGCCCTTTGCATCCACAAGGAGACGCTTTACGTGGGATTCTTTGACATCTTGGGAACCTTTGCCAGAGGCGTTGGCGATCTTGGTGAGCGTAGCGTATACGTTAGCCATAGTAAGTGGTGTAGGTTTTCGCATCATGAGTGTCTTCTGCTTCGCTTTCGCATCGAAGGCAACGTCGCCCGGATCACCGTATTTGTTGTAGAGCTTCTTGAGCGCTGCTGGGGTGATTCCGCTCGTTTTCGTGATGGCTTTGGTTATGATGGAGCTTCCAATCCCAAGCTCATTATTTTCATACGGAGGTCCGATGTCATTGGTGGTCAACCATACCTTATTCTTCTGTTAGTCTTCATGATTCAGTCAGTTGTAAGTAGCATGGAAATATCATACCGCAGGTAATAGAGACGAAGGGTCAGCCCGTATCAAAATACGCAAAAGGTTTACCAAAGTATCGACAATCTTGATGCGAGACCTGGTTCTATTCACCAGCACAAAGGCTCTGGTCAAAAGTCCATACGTCGCCTTGCCATCAGGCCAGCTGTTTGCCAGACTTAGGTAGTCATCTGGGTTGAAAGAGAGAGGATCTGAGTCCAGTGTGATTGAGTCTATTGTTCTGTGGGTTTCCTCTTCAGCTTGTATTGATACTTCGTTTTTTCTCGGTGAATTTTGTTTCGTCTGATTATTTGTGTTTATGCTGACTGGCATATCCGGCGACGGGCCTTCGCCATGAGTCGCATCCGCTGCTGTCACCCTCTTTGGCTTGAAATCGCTTCCTTCCTGAGAACTACTCCTCCATCGCTTTGTCCCAGCACCGGCGCTACTCTCGGCCTTGACGGTTCCCCCGTTGTGATCTTCTTCACCCCATAATTTGGCGAGCTTTCTCGCATACTCCTCATCATCAAGCTCCCCGCCATTCCCATTGGGTATTAGGGATGCAGGAGAGGATTTTTTGCGGAAAAAGTGGTCTAGGGTTTTCCCTTTATGCGGCATACTGGGCGGATTCTTCTTTCTCTTCTTGGTGGGACTGGCCATTGGTGATATCGGTCTCTACTTGTTGATGGCGGGGTTGAGCGAGCTAGCCGTCATACAAATATGTAAGCTCCAGAGCTTGGACCAAGAGTTGTGCGGCTGAACATGATAGTGTCTCAGATGAAGAAGCTATGGCACAAGGGATTATGATGGCGAGGATGATGATAACATGACTGTTTCCCATGCCCCCTCAAAGAACCTGGAAATGTCTTCGAAAAACATTAGCCACTCTCTCTTTCGTCTAGAGCTGACAACTCGAGGGTATTCGATTGATTCCTTGTGATTGCCAAGGAGATCACTTTGCCCCACTCTGTCGGAATCATCCGTTCATCCATACCTGTCTCCACCACCACCACCGTTAGGAAACTTCAGGAACTTAATCACACCATCGTGCCTACATTCACTGTACATACAAAATACCACATCTTCCATCTCAAAGCTGGAGTACGCATCGACGAGGATGGCGGCGAGAGACCGCTTTGGCCAGTGGCATACAGACCATGCTGAATCGCAGCTTAAAAGATTCATACGTATGTCCCATCAGACACGGAACTCGGAGTATAAGGTTCCTGCTTATTGACAACCCACCTTCTGGTCCAGGAAATGCTTGCGATCCGACTAATTTCGAATCGAACCTTGCCTTGAACCTTGAGATCAGTGACTTGATAAACCAGAAGAAAGGAACAGCGTAAGGCTTTAGCTTACACTGTCAACTTGTGGCGCCGAACATGGGATTGATCATATTATCTCTACCATCTAGTCCCCGCGAAGCTGCAACTACCATCGTCAATTACATCAACCATCGAAACCCGAACGTGTCACTTCTTGCCCTGTCGGCGAGTATACCCCAAGCTCAGGCACAGGTTGTGTGGCTGCTGAACTAAAGATCTAGCTTCTTGATATATGTGTCAAAAACTGCGGCTACCCATTCCACTTGCAAATATCTACTAAAGACTTTCTCAACGAACTTGTCCGACGCTTCCCCGAAAGACCACCGCCGAGACCGAACCGAGTACAGCTTAAGATTCTAGAAGCTATCGAGGAATGGAGACAGACGATATGTATGACGAGTCGGTACAAGGACGATTTGGGATTTATCAGGGATATGCACCGATTGTTGACACACAAGGGTTATTCGTTTCCAGAAGTGAGAAGGGAGGATGCTGCCGTCTTGAATCCGAGTGAAGTAGGAGTCCCCTGTGGATAAATGAACTGGGCAGGTCGCTGATTCGTGTAGCAACTAAAATCTGCCGAAGAAATGGAGGAAGAGGAACGGGAAGCTCAATCTGCGAAGCTACAGGAGTTGATTCGGCGTGGAACACCTGCAGATCTACAGGAAGCGAACCATCTAATGAAAATTATGGCCGGTTATGATCAGTCGACGAAAACGGATTACCGGGCGAAGGCTGCCGAGGAGATCGGAAAGCTGCGAAAGAAGGCTGCACTCCTGGAAGAGATGCTGGGGAAAGTCCAACCCGGCGAGACAATTGGACAGCAAGATACCTTCGAGGTCAGTGTACACCTACAAAGCTCTAATTTGGTGTTCCGGTACCTGACAGGGGAAGTAGGAACTGGCAAGCGCTCTGATTACTGCACAGCCCAAGATTCAAAAGATGGTCGAGGAAGAGAGTGACGACGCCGAAGCTGTAGTGAAGCTGCTGGAATTGAATGACGCGATTAACACTATAATTGAGAAATACATGCTCACCAGGAAAGGTGATATCAACGGGGCAAAAGCTTTGCCTACTGTGGCGCCGTACACGCCGTCTTCCAGCGCGACAAAATCTTCTGCTACTGCTGCAGTTGAAGACTCTTTGATTGACCTAGGGGGGGATATGGATGGTCCTGTTAATGGGTCATCATCCGCTCCAGGACCGTCAAAATCGTCCTTATTGCAGGACGACTTACTTGGACTGTCGATAGATGATCCAAGCGCATCCATTGGACAAGGTGGTGGAATTGCCCTTGGATTTGGAGCCAACACAAGTATGTCATATTTTGCCTTGACCAGTCTGAAGAGCGCGAGCTAACTGTGCATTTAGATATACCTGGTCCACCACTGCTGTCATCCACATTGCAAACAAATACTGCAGGACAGCAACCACCGTCGCAGTCACCCTCCCCTCAGCCTCAAGCTGCGGCTCTCGATTATTCTGCTATGTTTGGATCCCTCTCCAGCCCGAGGTTGCCACAACAATCTGCCCCAGCAACACCCTCATTGGGCCCACCTCACACTACCCCTCAAATAAACAATGATGAGGAGTGGGCATTTACTTCAGCTTTACCACCGGGCTCTGCTGCTAAACCAAACGAAATGCTAGTTGTTGACTCGAATTTGAGGGTTGTGGTAGAGGTGAACCGCCCGGTTCCTGACGGTCCTATATTATTGAAAGCCACGTTCTCCAACAATGCGAGCCAAGTCATTCAAGACCTTACCTTCCAGATGGCAGTCACCAAGGTATGTTTCCTTGGCTATCCCTTCAACATTCTGGTCTAAAATTGCGCTAGGCATATTCACTCAAGATGGAGCCTCAAACCGGCCGCTCTCTCCAACCCCACCAAAAAGATGGGATCACCCAGCTGATACGGGTGGCCGGAGCACCTGTCAGTGGCGGCAAGACGGTAAAGATGAGGTGGAAGGCTTCGTACAGAGTTGGTGTGGGACCTCTGAATGAGGAGCAGGGTGTAATTGAGGGATTGCCAGTTTCATAAGTGAGCATCTTTTAGTATGTGGAGGGTTTCTTTTCGGGCGTTTAATTACTTTGTTGAGTAGTTCCATCTGCTACCTAGATCTTTTTTTCCGAGTTTTTGCATGTGCGAGTAGGAGCGGCGGCTTGGTGTTTAACGCGATGTAGGCTGTGTTTTATCTGGGGGGTAGGTACTTGGTACTTGCGCATCTCATGAACTTTGCTATTTGAGGGTTGAGAATGTGTCCATAAAATCCGAAACCGCAGATGCCGATAAAACAAATCCGGGGATTGGGGAAGGTTGGGTGAACAGATAGTCCAGGAAGATGGGATGAACCTAATCCGCTCAATGAGAGCTAGGTAACCTCGCTTACACGGTGGGCTATGCACGAGGACCCGTGGCACAGTCACTTTGCCGCATAATCAGTGGAATGCTGAGCACCAGTGGGGGGAGTAATCTGGGGCTGCAGTTGGGTTGCAACACATGTACGATCGCGCACGGGAGTTGCGCACGGCTGCTGCTTATCGCCAGTGGATCACAAATGGCTGGCACTGGACCATCCCCTCGCTGGAAATGCATGGCACTCTTCGGTGTCGCATTCTCGCGCTTCGCTCACCTTCTGAAGTCGTATTAAAGTTCACAGTAGTGTCCAAAGGGAGGCCCGCATTAGCCGCGGGGTTAAAGCAATACGTGAGGAGAGCACATTCCCAGTCGAGCTGGGGATGTCTAGCCAGATAACGGCTAGGTATCACATACATGTGAGGTATATAGGGCATCTCTACGATAAGTTGCGAAGGCCGCACATTGCTTGTGACGGGACGCATGTGATGCCAAACTGATTGGACCATTAGCCGACGAGCATTCAAGATGCGATATTTGGACGCGTCTTCATCTCATGATTATCTCATGATAGAAGCCCACAAGGATTCCTGAGCCATCCGACCACCTCGCCGCAGAAGAAAAAGGTCACGCGGACAGAACAATATGCGCTGCTCCAGTGGTATTGAGGTGGAGGGGGTGTAGGGAGGCGAACGAGCTTGGAAGCTCAGGCTTGGAAGCTGAGCAGGCGGCGGGGATGGCGGCAGCGTGATGCATGCACAGGAAGTGCTTACCTACCTCTTGGCTCCTTAATTTCTAGTAGCTTTAGCTTGTTCTTTTGAATCTGGGTATTAAAGGTTAAACATGGTCCTTCCCCGTCCCACACATCCCCCCCTCTGGTCTCAACACTCGCTTGTGTTGTGAGGCAAGCTGGTCACGCTTCTACCACATTTCCTCCTCATCCTCGACTTCTTTGCATCTCAACGAAGGTTGCTTGTATTTTTTGTCATTTACGTTGCAGCCTATAATCTTTACGAGTCAACGCAATGGCTGGCAATGCCACCAGTGTAAAGTCCCAGGGCGGTATTCTGGAGGGCCTTAATCCCACTCACTATAATGCCACGGACCCTATTGTGCTCTTCATCATCCAGGTGAGCGACTTGCCACTGTCCTTCGAGAGTATGCTGATAGGTGGGATCTAGGCGACGATCATCATTGTAGCATGTCGGCTGCTTCACTGGCCGCTGTCGAAGGTGCGCCAGCCTAAAGTCATCGCCGAAGTGGTAGGAGGCATCGTGCTAGGTATGAACGGGGTTCTGTCAATCTGTGTTTGCATTGCTCGTGCTAATTGCCTCGTCATGTTAGGACCAACTGTGATGGGACATATCCCGGGCTACATGGATACGATATTCCCGACAGCATCGATGCCAATTCTTAATATGGCCGCAAATCTCGGACTCGTGCTGTTTCTGTTCTTGGTTGGATTAGAAGTTGATATGCGGATTTTGGCCAGTAATTGGAGGACTGCAGCAAGTGTGGGAACACTAGGAATGGCCCTTCCATTTGGATTGGGTTTGTACTCCAATCACTCCGTCAGTGGTGATTTCTTAATGACATGTGTTTTAGGCGCCGGAATTGCTTATGGTCTCTACCATGAGTTTAAGAATGATGAAGGCATACTCCATATCAAATTTGGGGTGTACCTACTCTTTATAGGTGTTGCCATGGCGATTACTGTACTTGATCAAACCGATGCTGTGTAACCTCCCGAATACGTGCTGACCACCCTCTTCTAGGCATTTCCGGTGCTTGCGCGAATCTTAACCGAGTTGAAACTTCTCCAAACTACTGTTGGTACAATTGTGCTTTCCGCGGGTGTGGCGAATGACGTTGTCGGATGGATCTTGCTCGCCTTGACGGTTGCGCTGGTTAAGGCGGGTACCGGGCTTTCGGCTCTCTACGTCCTGTTGGTTTGTATTGGATACGTCTCTTTCCTGATTTATCTGGTACGACCGGCATTCCTTTGGATCCTGCGCCGAGATGGATCGCTCGAAAACGGACCTACCCAGTCTATGGTTGGCCTTACCCTACTGATGGTGCTCGCGTCGGCTTTCTTTACAAATATTATTGGAGTGCATGCAATTTTTGGAGGATTCTTAATAGGATTGATTTGCCCTCACGAAGGTGGTTTTGCTATGAAATTGACGGAAAAGGTTGAGGACTTAGTTACTGTTCTCTTTCTCCCTCTCTACTTCGCCCTCTCTGGACTCAGGACGAACATCGGGTTGCTTAATAGTGGAATCGTATGGGGTTATGTCTTTGCCGTTCTCTTCGTGGCCTTCTTTGGCAAGATTGTGGGTGGCACTCTGGCGGCAAGGTGGTGTGGGCTTGTTTGGCGAGAGAGTTTCACGATCGGTGTTCTAATGAGTTGTAAGGGATTGGTAGAACTTATTGTGCTGGTAAGTCGATTCATTCGATCTAATGCTCATAGTTAACATCATCAGAACATTGGGCTTCAAGCCGGAATCCTTAGCACCAGAGTGTTCACTATCTTTGTAGTCATGGCCCTGGTAACTACATTCGCCACGACGCCACTGGTATCATTCTTGTACCCACCGGAATACCAGAAGAAGTTGGAAGCATGGAAACGCGGCGAGATCGATTGGGATGGCAACCCTCTGCACCGAGACGACAGGTCCTCAACCTCAATGGAGAGAGAGAAGTTACAAATAACAAATATCTCCAAGGTTACCGTCCTTCTGCGCCTTGAGAACTTGCCAAGCATCTTCTCATTTGTGGATCTTCTTGGTGGCAAGACGGTGCCCACGCTGAAAGTTCATAAGATGAAGGAAATTCAAGGTGGAACAGTCCCGGAAGAAGGAGAGTCTGCGTCGGGATCTGCCAAGGCTGTGCCAGAATTTGCCAAAAGTCCGCCTGCTAAGCGTGTCGAGGTTCACGGCGAAAGGCTCGTAGGGTTAACGCAACGTACATCTGCAGTTATGCAGGTTTCCGAGGTGAACGAACTCCAAGATAGGGATCCAGTTGTAAACGTGTTCAAGACATTTGGATTCTTCCACAATATCGCCGTATCTGCCGGTCTATCCATCGCTCCCGAAGATTCATTCGCCGAGGTCATCACAAACAAGGCTTCGACGCAGTCTTCCGATCTCTTACTTATCCCTTGGTCAGAGACTGGCGCAGTCACTGAATCCGAAGATCCGACACAGTATACTTCCGAAAACCGATTCATGTCACAACAGCATAACCAGTTCATTTCCAATGTTTTGTCTTCATCTACTTGCAGCACAGCCATCATGATCAACCGCGGCTTTGGCTATAACGTTGAACGTGGTCTCACCCGCACCTCAAGTTTCCGCAGCATACGCTCCCGCAAGACTACGGATGTTGCCAATGTTATTAATCCGATCTCCGACCCTTCGCACCATATATTTTTCCCATTTTTTGGAGGCAGCGACGACCGTGTGGCACTGAGATTTGTCCTTCAATTGGCTACAAACATCAATGTTACTGCCACAATCGTACAGGTTATATATTCCACAGAGGCCGCAGCCGATCCACATCTCCAGCTGCCACCCGTCGTTGCTCGGCGAGACCTTCCCCGTAATCTTTCACATTCTCAGGTCCCCACTCTCAACACGGTTGAGAGTGCATCGGCTTCCACCACCAGCCTTGTCGCGGCGGACGCCGATAGTACTTTCTTCCAGTCTCTACAAGATTCGCTGCCCAGAGAAATCCAGAACCGTGTGCTTTTCGAGACAGTAAAGACGCCTCAGCCATTGCAGTACACTGTTTCCAAGGCGAGACTGGAAGTCGGACTATCCCCGAAGAATGCCGGAGATCTCGTTGTTTTGGGACGTGGTCTGAGAGATATCCGGCCGCATATCCGCTCTGAACTGGTTAGAGTGCTCGATTCTCTGGGTGCGCCATCTGGTGCAGGAGTTGAGACACGAAAGTGCTTGGGTGATATTGCAGAGGCCATAATTGTGTCCAACGTCAAGGCATCAGTACTTGTCTTCCAGGCAGGCGGCAAAGTTCTCAAGAAGGAGCATGCGACTCGTCTTCGTCAGGAAGTCAAGACGGAACTGGAGTAAAGACCCGATAATAAGGCACAGCCACCGCGGGAACCTGTGACATAGTCACTTCACCACAATTTTAATGTAGTGCTTTATTATTAAGTCTTTATGGTATGAGGTCGAAATGAAATGGGGATTTGGTTTGCTTAGTTTTGTTTTTGGGGCTGGTGTCTCGTAGGCGTACATTCTTTTCAAGCACAAATGTTTCCACATCTTGTGTTCTGGTGTTTTGAGTATTGGTTTTGTTTATGACACGAGTACATGAATGAGTAGCTGAAGGGCATGTGAAATGGATAGAAACCTGTAATAGTTTACGTGCTTTTTACCAGCATGGACTAAATGCACAAATTCACAAGGGTCTTGTGAGAAGGCAATAAAGAGTTGAATCCTCGACCTAGTTGCTATATAAAACTTGTTTGAATGCTAAATACTCTATCTCTGACATCTTTCAGATGAAACATTGTTTCAAGTGACTGAAAGATATGACATGGCTTGGCATTCAAGGAATCGATACGGATACGAAAGTTCCTACATCCCGTTCAGCTATCGCCTTCCGTCCATAAGCCAGCGCCAGACTCTTTAACAATCTCGTTCTACTACACCTCGCGTTATTCGAACCAGCAGACCAATTCCCGCAAGCATTACTGTTCTCGCCGGAGATCACGCACCGCCACCCATCCCATTCACACAGTTATGGGATCCTCAGCGGAGGCCGGAGCTGAAACGGTCAAAATTTCAGTAATGGCATGGTGGAAAAGACTCGAGAGCTATCTCTGGCGGTTACCACTGTTGACGAAAGCGGTGGTGTTTGCGATAATTTTCGCGCGGTTCCTGGAGATGTGTGGAGTTCCTTTGAATGGGATGTGGGCGCTCGATCCGGAAAAGATGGATTTGAGTCAGAGTATGTGGTTTTTGCGTCTCCGAGTGTATAAGAATGGGGCTGATGGAGGTGTAGTGCATAGGTTGAATACGTATATACTTATCCATGCGAACTTGATACATATGGCGCTGAATCTCATCGCCGTCACGCCGCTGCTCGAGCGATTTGAGAGGGAGATTGGGACACTGAAGACGACATTGTTGGTTGCGGGACGTGAGTTGTCCCCATATGGGGGTTTTTATGGCAGAACTGATGCTGGGTGGAGGTAGCGATTTGTACGTTCCCCGCGGGACTGTACCTTGCGATTGAGATGGGGATTCTACGGGGTCAGCAGTCGGTGGCGGGTGCGAGGTATGTGCAGCATCCGTGGTTTGTTTTGCTTCGAGTATTGACGGTATTCTAGCGCATTGGTGTTTACCCTCCTTGCGGCAGAGGCGGTGAAGACATGCGGATTCCAACCTTACTACAGAATCGTCGGCTGGGAAATTCCTACCTGGACCACCCCGATATTCTGGATGGTTCTTGCGAGCTTCCTGTGGCCGGCTTCGAGCGCGCTGGGTCATTTTTGTGGGTTGGTTATTGGCTACGCTTGTAAGTCCCCCTCTCCCTCATTGTGCGAAATTGGGCTGATCAAGGGATAGATGCATGCCGTTACCTCCGTCTTCTTGAACCCAGCGAGTGGATCCTTACAAAGGTTGAGCAGAAGCTGGGGTTCCTCCTGTTTAGACTGCCGTGGTATGTCAATCTGGAGAAACGCCAGGAGTTGAATTATATGGAGATGTTGCCGGCGGTGGGTGGTGGGCCCAGGAATGGTGCGAGTGGGCCTGAGGCCGGGTCTAGTGGGTTTAATACTCCTGGGAGACCCCTCGGGACTGCGTAGTAGATACATGGGGTTTGGGGATTCGAGTACATATGTTGTTCGTTATGTCCTTTAATGAGGGTTCAAAAAGATGAAAGAAGAGGAAGAAAGGAGTATGGGAATCGGCGTTTGATACCTATTGTTAGCTATGTGCCTTATGTAGCTACTACTTATGCGATCTAATGTCTACAGGGAAGTATTATGCCGTCGTAGGTGAGAATATTTACCTGCCAAGCGTCGCGTGGAAGTCGCGTCTCCCAATCTTATCTCTGAGAAACACCTCTTCCGCTCCACATTGCAGCGACAATCCGTGACCAACAACCTCATGTACCATCGCCGGCACCCTCTCCGCAGTCACGAACAGGACTCAGTAACAAAAACCTATAGCCGTTTCCTCACCGGCGCAAAAACTGGCGAAGATGGCCTAACCTACAAAGAATCCACCTTCTCTGCCCGTCCCTCCTCCATCTGGACCACCATCGAGAAGCGACCAGCACCATGGGACCTTGTCGTCACCGATGACCGAGCAGACGGAACAGGCGCACACTCACTCATGTACCTCGTCCGCAAGGTCATAAACCAGAGCCTAGACACCCTATCCCTGGACGCACTACACCTGACCCCCTACGACCCATGGGGCTTCTGGATCTGGACCGACGCACTAGCAACGTA
>Ga0307512_10000038_pt1 | contig 137099 bp, 128 predicted proteins | sample 14_EM_MG_FD_200267 | JGI IMG/M metagenome (GOLD analysis project Ga0307512, IMG submission 200267) | Populus trichocarpa ectomycorrhiza microbial communities from riparian zone in the Pacific Northwest, United States - 14_EM | ecosystem: Host-associated > Plants > Roots > Unclassified... | reverse complement strand
CTCGTTCTCTTGTATAGCAAGCAGCAGTACGACTTTGAAAGATATTCTGATTCTTGTTCTCTCGATACGCACTTCGAGCTCAGTTCCGCAACATCCATATCACCTGCGCCCGACCCCGCCCGTTACAGTCACTTTGATACTGTGTTCAGTTAGGTGATCATATACTGTCTAGACTTCAGTATTTGTAAACTATCTATTAACATGGTGGTGTAGACATTAGTTGACATTTCCATGAACTGAATGGCTGGTTGAATAGTTAGTGACTTGTCTGGTTGATAAGTGGGAGTATTGGCATCTTCGGTTAGTTGAGATAACAGTAGATAGCTACAGGGAATAAGTTGGATAGCTAGGACCCTATGAAATTTAGAGCATAAATGTTATAATGAAATCATAACAAGAATTCAGCAAGCATATGACAGTATTCTTCTGATAATATAACATTTTTGCCACCAGGGTCCATATATAATATATTGCAGAAATACAATTTGAAAATGGTTTGAATACTTAGAGTAACTGAGTATAATTTAAGCTTGGTGAATAATAAATCCAGATTATGGGATATAAGTTGTAAATTTTAAAGTGATCTGTATTTTATAAATAAACAGTCAGGTAAACTCCTTGGTTAATTATATATATGACTTAGTATATTTTGTATATTCAATTGTACATATACTTCTAATCTACACATATATCTATATTTAATAACTAGCTCAGTGATTAATTCTTTCATGCAAGTTGAATGTGATATGGTATGTCATACTGCAAGGTATAATAATCAAACTTGGTTAAATCAGCAATATAATATTAATCTCCAAATTATATGTAATACTGCAGAACATCCAATTTTACAATAACCAGTGTTGAGCTTCAGTTTCAAAGATACACATGGAACTAGATATCACAATGCAGCATGCAATGTGTGAATTATATACTAACATTTGGAATTTTACATTCTCACTAACATCTATAACAAACAATGTACCATAAAGTTCCAACTAATACTATTTGTTTAGTATTGAAATGAAATAGTTTACTACTAGTTTTATTTAATTCTTCCTATCATGGAACGCATTACACACCCTGCTGAAATAGACCAATGTGGCAATGTGTATACCAGATTACAGTATGCATAGTATTGAATCTATTTGAATATGATTCATTCAATCAAATATATCACAGTAATAACAAACTGATATAAAATTCGATTATCACTATATCTTGTTCTAAATACCATCTGTTGTGACTTTATTCATTTCTAAGAATTGGTATCATTTAATATACTTTGTTCACCAAGGTCTATTCTTTATCTATAACTGAAAGAGCACACGATTTTTGTTTGATGTTTATTGCAGTATAATATTCAAGGTAATACAATGTGCCCAGTGTAAAATGTAACATTAATAATGGGAATAAACCACACACAGTGAGAATTACAGAGTCAGTAAATGCATTAAAGAATTAGTTAGCCAAATTGGTGTTTTCACTGAAGAAATTGGTATGTTTCATATTGATATTAATGAATTCATATAGTATTTGTAATACTTGATTTTGATTAGTATTCTAGAGTATTTTAACGATTAAGTATAGCCTAATTAATATATATTACTTTAGCAATACATAATAAAGATAGTCTTGGCAGTATTTACATACTATATTAAGTTGTTATTTCCAGTATACACATTTCAATATGTGGTAATTGGTCTGTATTTGGTAATTTGAATTCTACTCATATCACTCTGATAATTTTCTGACATTCATTACTGTAACTATAGTTAAATATTTTTCAATCTATCCTATCCACCACTTTGATATCTCCAGCAGTATGCAATCAAATTTTCATACTACGACATAATCCTGTAATGATATACCTTCGTGGCTGATGTACACACTCCCCCTATATCTGTACAGTATACACAAAATATTATATCTGTAGAAGTAGTCACAACATGAACTTCATTTCTTTGTGCATATATATTACCACTGGCACAGCTGGGTATCTCTCTAGTTATTTGGTCTTTATCTTCCAGTGTTTATCAAGAATCATATGGCAAAATTGAATCTGTAAGGTAGTATATATATCTCTTATAAGAGATTCTGGCCATCAACAGTACTGTGGTAATTAGATACTATTTGTATTGCAGACTTACCACTGTTGATGGGAGCTGAACAGATTTAATATCCTGTCAACTGTACTAGAAAGATTATGTTTATACTACTATGTATTACAGGTGAGATTCCAATTAAACTTGAATACATGGTGATTACTTTATAAGAATTTGCAAAAATAATAGTGCAACCTGATTTCAGTATCGGCATCAAGAGTAAAATACCATAAGTGAGATGATATTGGGAGAAATAGTCTGACAGTAGTATTTGTAAACAAACTAAGTTCAAAACTGGTTCTACTGACAGTTCATTGGATGATTATGATGGTAGATTTATTGGAAAGAGTTGTAAACTAACAGGTTTATTAAATTTCTACAATTTAAAAGACATTCATTAGTGGGACGATGATAGATTTCACAAGAGAATTGGATCTCAAATTCAATAGGTAATGATTAGGAGGTTGCGACTATAATAGTAGTATGTCAATAGTTGGGAAGAGTACATGAGTACAATCAAGAAAAGTAATCTTACAGAGTTGACAAATATCATTTTCTTAGTTAATATTAGTTTCATTATATACACAAACAGGGTATTTCACCATGAACAACTGGTATACTCATATTCAGATTTGAGATACTTGGAAGTACTTGTTAACATTTCAACAAAAAAGGTAGACAGAAACAGTATTACAGTCTATCTTTGAAGTACAAGTGATTTCCCAACAGTAGGTAACTTGTTAATAAAAAATGAGAATATATCTATCTGGCCAATTAATGAATAATAATATATATAGCCAGATGTTGAATAACTATTGCTTGTTATACACATTGAGATTGAAAAGGAGTCACAATATGAAAGTGTTTATGAAACAAATGTGAAATCAAAAAGATAGAGAGAGTACAGAGCATGAAATCAAATTAGCTGAGATGATTTGAATCTGCCACATTGCAGTAAGACATAACTGTGGATAATTATTATCTATACTCTGTAAAAGATAATAATAGGGCTATACAACAACAAGAGAAGAAGACTAGTATAGAGGAAAATAGTAGCTTTAAACTATATTGAATTTGCAAGATTGCAGATTGTTTATATTTTAGAGATATATATTTGTTACAACAGTGTGGCTGTATTTTATAGAATAATAGATTGATAATTGGGAAAGCCATAATCAAAACTGAGTATTGTAACTAGGTTCAGGATGACTGAGAATAGTATACTATACCTGTACTGTGAATCAAAATCTATGCCAGTGAGGTTTGGAAGTAACAGAATGACAAATTGCAAAACAAAACTTCAATATGCCGTATCCCCTGGATCTTAACAGTTCCCAGTCCATACAGGCCGCCCATGCAACCACTTCCCTATGCATCCAAAAATGGTCACCAGAGGCCATCCATTTTATCAAGTCTTCTTTAGTAGCAAATACCACTTTCTGTTGAAGTGAGTTGTAAATTATATGTGATGTGACTTTGTAAGTGTTACTGCCCCACCAAAATTCGCTCTCTGAACTGGCAACCCACCCCATGTCTATGCACCACTACCCACCTTTCTCCTTTACAGCTGATTGAATTCCACAAAACAATGCCTGTTATTATTGAGACACCACAGCTACTGGAGATTTGACCATGCTTAACAAAGTTTCGCTGGAGATTTGGTATATCTGGCTAGGCATTCCTGCTGGCAAAGCTACCATCCCGGCTACCTTCCCTTCTCAAGGTGTGCCAATAATTGCCTGCAACTGGAGCTCTGCCGGAGGGGTAAAGATATGCCCTCTTTAATATTTGACAAAGTGGGTTTTAGCCTTGTTCACAATGAGAGCTGTGCAATGGGTATTGGTATCTCCCCTCTGAACCTTGACTCTCAGGCACATTGCAGATGGAATTCCTTGTGTGCAATTATATTAGGACTTCAGAGCATGTTCTTAGCACTAAGCTTAAAGGATATTTTGGGGTGTTCTGGGCAGAGTTGACCATCTGGGCTGTGCAGTGACATTTTTGAGTTTTTGGGAAGCTGATCTTGAGACAACCCTCCCAATAAAAACTGCCCTTTTTATCAGCACCCCATTCCTGTACAGTACTTACTTTTGCCAAAATGCTCTCAAGACATTAGAAAGTAAGTTTAAAATGCTCCCAGGCCACCCCCACAGAGTTGTGGTTGCATTGCTAAATGTTTGCAAGTGGAGAGTCAGTTGCAATGCCCAAACGGGCCAGGAATGCCAAAGTTACGATCCAGGGGATAGCATAGAATACAATCAATGATAAATTTAAAAATTAGTCCGCAGATAAAATTGTCCTACTTCTTAATACCCATGCTATTTGCAAATTGCACAATACCAAGACATTTGCTAACAGGTATCCAAGTATAGGTATATTGAAAATAAGGTATACAGAAAACGTAAGGTGAATGGATCAGATTGTGGTTAGGACATGGACATAGGATATTCATTACCCAGGAGTATTGACAATAAGCAATATAGTTCTTGAAAATTTTTTTAAATCAGATACAGCAGTGATAACTTGCAATTTGATAAATGCAGTCATGGTAATTATATTGCAGCAGTAACTAATAATGGGTAACAACCATATTCAATGGGTAGATTAAACTCAGAATATCCAATTTAGAATAATCTGTACAGAGTCAGCTCAGTATTAACACAGATAAACAAATTGAATACAAAGTGACCTTTAAATGATTCAGCCAACTCTAATTCCTTGGTATTTGATATTTACACTCTGTGGTATAAGCCAATATGATAGGACCAGTATCTGAAATTGTAACAATATTGAAAATGATCTACAATGTATTTATTCACAAATTGAAGTATTAATTGGTACAGATTATGGAGGGCAATGATAAGAATTTTATATAATCAACTTTGAACTCTGGTAATAATCAGCCAAATTCCAGATAGACTAATTAAGAAGAATATTATTCCTTAATAGTGTTCGGAGTAAAATCTTCAAATAACATCCAATATTTAATTATATATGGTGTTTTGGCATTTCAATACATTTCAAGTAGTATAAGGGCAAAATTGATATTTGTTAATAAATTGCAACATATGTAATACTTCCTGTCATGAATGAATATACTTTTTTACAGAAATCCCACTATTTTAAGGATTGGTGTAATCAAATAAAAATGCAATTATGAAGAAATCCAGATGATTCTGCTGATACTAGTGTTAGCAACAGCTCCGTTTTTGCACAATTTCTAATATAGCGGTTCCCAGACAACCCGGCCCCAGCTGGTTTGGTCTGGGTCTGTGCCAAACAGTTCCATCAATTAAGTCCAAGAATATTCATTACATAATTTAGTGTTTGGTATATGAAATATGCAGCTTTGGACGGCGCATCTTTTTGTGGTCTCTGATTTTGATATATTCAAAACCCAGCAAGCAGCTTTGAAATTATTGCCATTTTCGGTCCAAAATCGAGGTTTTTGGGGTGCCGCTTGCTGAGATTTGAAGATACCAAAGATCGGAGAGGGCCAAAAGATGCGCCGTGCGGAGCTACATATTTTATGTACCAAACACTAATCTCTCTGATGTGTATTTGTGGCCTTAATATGATGGTTCGGTTAAAAAATCGTCGATTATTGATGGGGTAAGGCTGTTACCACACAGACCTATACAACTGGCCGGGTCCAAAACTGGAACCGTTGCTAACACTAGCTGATACTACAATCACCACTTCCTGTACTTTGCATGAACTGCATTCGGCCACAAAGTATTCTGTACAACTTCTTTCCACTGAATTTAAGGCAATACACAAGTTCAAACTATCCACCAGTGGTTCAAATGTATACATACAAGAAATGTATATGCTATATGTTTGAAGGTGAATAAGTACAATTAGGCTTTGGAATGTAAGTTGAATAAATAATTAAAATGTATATTGCAGGCAGAGAGCAATCCTACAAATGATATGTGGGAATAATGAAAACCATTTGTATGATCTTGGGTATACAATTGTTACATGATATATAATTATAAAGACTGCAATGTGATGTAACGCACAAGACTGGCCGATCCATTCTCCAGGTCTGACCTTGCCGGAAACATCCAGACATCTATGGCCAACAGGGAGTCCACCACCTCCTGATCACATATTGTCATGGAACACAGCTCTGATATCTGTGCCTATTGGCACCGGCCCGCTTTACAGCCTGTTGCCTTCCCCTCCAGCGGTATGATCCCCTGCTACTGGTGTTTCCACTGGCTGAAGTGATGGCGGAGATCCGCTGGTGTTTGTGCCACTGTTCCCGTGAGCTTCCATAACTTGATGTCTTCTCATTGTCCGCACCATGTAATGTACAGTCTGGCAGGCTCATGCCCGCACTTTCATTTTTAGAATCTTGTTGGGAATCACTTTGCGCTTGCCATTTGGACAGGACAGTTACAGCCTGCTTCACCCATCAGTGTGTAGCCGAATTGTTTACAGCATATGACAACCTCCCACTGTGGCTTGGCTGCTGATGTTTCTGAAGAGATCCATCTGGCTCGTTCAAAGCCAAAGTGTATAGCTGCTCTATTGTCATAATACCATAGGCCTTGAAGGCTATAATACCCTGGCAGTCTGCTTCGTAGTTCACGGGAATGAAGGAGTCACCAGGGACTGAGTGGAGCTCTGTTTTGATGCCATGGGCAAGCAGGGCCTTCTCCCTTCGATTGATACATCTAGTTACTCAATATCCAGGGCAAAGCTCCAGATGTTCCATCAGTCGAACGGCTGTTTAGGAATCGCTGAAAACTGCCACCATCTCCATGCCAGATCTCTGTATTTTTGTTCTCTTCTCGATCATCACATCGAGGGCAAATCCGATCGCACCCAGCTCTGGATTACAGCTCTGTATGCATCCTCTAACCAGAATGCTGTGGCAGGACCTCGATTCTCTTCCTGGATGAAATGTTACTGTGGCTCCCACTCAACCATCATTGGAGCGCGATCCATTGGTCCACCAGATTCAGATCCCTGGGCCGGCATTTGCTTCTTCCTCATTTCCTGCGCTGCACGTATCTGTTGGCCGCACTTTTGTTGTCCAGTATGATGGTCCTGACCACTGATTCTTCGCCTGAGGTGGGCCAGTTCATGCCGTCTGTTGTGTACCCATGCCCATTCTCATTGTTGACTACTCTGCATATCAGCTCACCGGAAGAGGGGGTTTGGTGTAGCGTCTTTCCCTCATTACTGTATGCATTTGCCAGTCTAGCTGTGAATCATTGTTGTCTGGAGTCTGAGATTACAGGTGTGGGTGTAAGTCCTGCCTCTCTCATCGGAGCCCTCTGTGGTGTTGTGCATAGCACACCCAGCCTGGATCTGGCTTGTTGATTTAGAAGGAGTTTGGGATCATCTTGCCTGCCTAGGGCTTTGGGATCCCACCAGAGCTTGCTCCCATATAGTGCGACTGCTCAGATGCAAGCTATTTGAACTGCTCTCCAACCAACTGACATGACCACGTACCTGTTTGGAAGCTTTCAAAGTCTCCCTTCGGCTGCACTGGCTCTCTTCATATATCAGTTGTAGTGCTCCTTGATTATCAGGTGCACGTTCTTCAAGTCGCCCAGCCAGCTTGTTGCATCTGCGTTGAATCATATGGAGCCGTCTCTGACTCTCATGTTTGCTGTCAGCTTTGGCCGGAGGTGGTTCTTGTGGCCTTGTCTGCTTGGGAACAGTTCTGGCTCCATTGTTGGTGTAATACACTGCAGCCCTCACCGACTTGCATGTTCAATCCAGTGTGTAGCACATTTCTCCAGTGTCATGATGACCTGATAGACACTGCTTCCAGTCGCCACCCAGCTGAGGTCAACCACAAATGAGAGTCCTTTTGCTAAGATGAACTACTCAACCCACTTACTCAGTCCCAAGGTGTAGATTGCCAAGAAGATCAGGGACACAGGTGAGCCCTGTGGGACACCTGCATCCACTGGGTATATCGTTATGACATAACCGTCAATTCACATTTCAATCATGCATTTGCAGAGAACACTATCCATCTGTTGTATGAGGTCTCCATCCATCGGCTTGGACTTTGTCTCATTGAACAGCCTTCCTGTGCCAAAGCTTGGGAATGATGCCTTGATATCCACAAAAAGCACACCATGTCTGTAGCAGTTTGTCGATGCTGCGTGGGCTCTGTTATTCATGATGGCTGCTGCATCGATGGCAGACCGCCCCTTTATATTGCCGAACTGTCTATCACTCTGTAGTCCCCTCCATTCAGCCTCATCTGATAGCAGTTCCCCAACTCCCTATTCAACACAGTTTTGCATGCAACTGAGTAGTGAAATTGCATGGTACACTTTTAGCTTCACATAGTCATCCTTGCTGGGTTTGTAAATCACAGCACCACTGGCTCGCTTCCAGACTGCTGGATGGCATCCTGTGCTAATTGTCGCTTTGTGAGGGTTACCATTCTCCTTTTATCCCATTTACTGAGCAGGCAAATTGTTCAAAAGGACTGTTTGCCCAGGCCTGGTGAATTCTTGACTGATTGGGAGTAATGGGTCTGCTCGACTGCTTTGGTGGTCACTCTCATATGCGCACTAACACCCGGCGGTAGCTCATGTTACTGGTCGTCATCAGTTAGAGTAAAGGATTCCAGCAGCAGCATCTCCTCCTTTTCTGCGGTGGTGTTTGCTTGCTTGCATTTTCTGATCCTTAGAGCTTCCACTGATATGTATGCCACAGGGTCAACAGATTTTTCTGCTCTCCAGGCCTCAGCTCCTCAGAGGATCTTCAAGTAGTCACTCTGCATTTGGCTCTTGGATTTCCAAATCGGTTTCTGCCACTCTGCGTTTACTCAGGCTGCTCCCTCCGAGTGCTTTCCACATCTTCTCAATTCATGCCCAAGTGTATCAGTGATTACCTTGAAGTGGCTGTTCCACCACCTCTTCGACGATGAGCAGATCTTACTGTGTTTTGCTATAACATCCGGAACCTTGCTCAGTGTGTCCCGACACCGCATGGCCTCCTGCTCAACTTCATACTCTGTGCACTCCGCATCCAGGTATGCTCTTTACTTTGCTAGCACCATCCGTAGCTCCTTAGCTGCCTCCTAGTTCGCTTCCGGCATTGCCAGCAGATTCCACCCAACCACCCGCTCAGGGCCTGCTGTCTCTTGCATTTGTATATCAATTTCCTATTCGGGAACCTCATGGTTGGAACCAGTCGTGTGGTTCTCGACCAGTATTGCCCATTTTCTGATTAGTCAATTCCCCAATGTTATATCAATCATCTACTTCTCTTCAAAGTCTGCTCATTTCCAGTTGTGACTGGCCTGGTCGTGGTTTCCAATTTCCAGTCCATTTTCAGGTATGACATCCTCCAAGAAGACAGTGTCCCGTTACTCAGTGCATCTGGGTTTCCATTATCCACTGTGGGTATTTATATCCCCTGTGAGCACGGTACTGCCTTGTGAAATGATTTGGTGCCACATTAGTTACCAGGCTGGCCTCTCTCTTGACTATGTGTCATTTTGATCATAGATAGTGATGATCATTGTAACATTCTCATCTCGTCATCGAACATCAGTGACAATGACATCATCATGGCCGCCCATGCTTGGATGTATTTCCTTGTGCGCTGCCAAGCCATCTCCCTTGCACAGTGCAATCAAAGCTCTTTATGTTTTTCGTAATTCTTATGCTGTGTGAGTGATTTTGAATCTGTTACAATCTCTTGGAGGCTCTAGCAAGCACACCATGTCCGCCCTTCGTTCAAGCCCACTCTCCACCACCGCAATTGTCCACTCGTACAACCCAGCACAGTTATACTGAACCCTTGCAATCAGTGGAATCGGTGGCTCACATTTCAGTTTCTCCAGCAGTCTCAGTCCTGGGCACATCTCTCCCCTCCTCTGCCACCCGCTTTTGCACAGTATTGTCTGCCTTGTCGTCGGCCATCAGCTCCCGTAACTTGTCTCCTATGTCTCTCACCTGCCTGGTGCCGTGTGGTGCTCTGTTAGCCATAGTTAACCCTCTCATCTTTTATCCATTCGCTTGCAATCTCCTGCTTTCTCACGCCATTCTGATGGCCACAGATATCATCCCACACTGTCCACTGAATGCAATATGATTCCCCTCGCAGTTCAGGCCAAGTGCTTGTGTGTGGCTGGATGATGCCGCTTGTCTTGATGAGCATCCAACTACCTTGCACCTGTGCTCATCCGATCGGTGAGGTCAGCCACCGTAGCCAAACTTCGGTTGATGCTGGCTGCATTTGCTCTTCATGTGGCCCCATTTGTGGCAGAGCTCGCAAAGGATGTCAGGGATGCAATCATGTATTGTTCCATTCTGTATCAGACTCCCACAGCAGTTACACTGTTAATTACTACTCCCTGTATCACCATCATCCCTCTCACAATGAAGACTACGAATGATGCCTTTATTTCACCTCTCTGCTCGCGCTCTCTGAAGGTTTGGGTATTCGATAGCCATCTCACCTGGGCAGGAATCATCACTCCTTTATTCTCTGCCTGACTCTCCACCCTGATTTTCTGTAGTTTTTCTGTACCCTTGCCCATGTATCTCACTAACAAGAAGGTGTGAATCTTCAGTCTTTTTTACAATTCATTTCCTTCCACATCCATGACCCCCTGGTCCACTGATCTGGCCACCTGTATAATGAAATCTTTGTAGTGGGGAGCCACCTCTGCATTAGCGTTTTGGTGCGTGAATGCAGTGATTGTGCTCCTAGCATTTCTTTTTGCATTCATGATCGAAACATGTGCTTTTGTCTGCTGCTGGAACAGTGCTCTGTTGACCACTGACGCAATTTTCTCATCTATCATATTGTGTAGGGGTATGCTCTCATCCCGCCTGGTGTTGGCAACGGTTCCGGACCGTCACTTCAGGTCCGGGTCCGGGTCCAAACCGTACCGTTGCCAAATTGGCGGTCCGGGTCGTCAATAAACCTGAACTGCCCACTCAGGTATGGTTCCATGGAAAACTCCCAACCCGTCTGAATTGGGCGGGTTGTCAGCGGGTCGCCCATCGGGTCCATCTATAGATTCATATAAGGCTCTTGAATTTGCAGTGTGTTAATAGTATCTTATCAAAATCGTGTTTTTAGCAACCAACAATGTGCATTTTGCTGTTGAGCAGTTTGCAATATCAAGTAATTTGGTATCTGTATTTCACCTTCGATATATGGTATTTTTGCCTAGCAAGGCGGTCAATAATACAGTTATACACGGGAAGATCCGCACGATGCCTTGATTACGACATATGCAAGTCCTAAAACTGTTGACGCTCCATTGACGCTCATTTTCAGGATGCCGCAGGGAGCATGTTGCTGATGTTTTTGCCTGTAAAGGCTGCCAATATCTCATAAATGGATATCCACAACCAATCGGAACATAACTTACTGCAGATGCAGAGCTAAAAATCATTGACGCTCCGTTGATGCTCATGCTAAGAATGGGGCGATGACCGTGCTGCTATCTTTTTTGCCAATAAAAGCGGCCAGTACGTCTGTTATGGATAACAACGACCAAGTCACTGGAGAATTACCATACTTACAAGACCACAAATTGTTGACGCTCCGTTGACGCTCATGCTAAGAATGGGGCAGTGACCGCGTTGCTATCTCTTTTGCCAATAAAAGCGGCCAATACATCTGTTATGCACAACAATGACCAAGCCACTTGTGAATTACCGTACTTACAAGACCACAAATCATTGATGCTCCGTTGACGCTCATGCTAAGAACGGGGCGGTGACCATGTTGCTATCTCTTTTGCCAATGAAAGCGGCCAATACGTCTGTTATGCATTACAGTGAACAAGTCACTTGTGAATTACTGTACTTACAAAACTACAAATCGTTGACGCTCCTTGGACGCTCACGCTAGGAATGGGGCGGTGACCGTGTTGCTATCTCTTTTGCCAATAAAAGCTGCCCATACGTCCATTATGCATAACAACGAGCAAGTCACTGGTGAATTACCGTACTTACAAGACCACAAATCGTTGACACTCCATTGACGCTCATTTTAATCTATTGTCCATTCAACATCAGCTGCCGTCGATGATTGTTTTCATCCTGATTTGACATCATCGGTTGTCTTTCTGCATGATTGAGACTCGGCCCTGTGGCTAAGCCGAGCGGCGTAACTATGTTGCACTGTTCACTCTCACACAACTAAAAATGATGAATCGTGCCAAACGATTCATTGCGCCTGCTATACATCTATTTATGAACCGATATTCACAAGCTACTTCTTACCATTCGCCCATAATATATCTCTAACTGAAACTCTCGGTCAAGTTACATAAAGCTGGTGAACCATTGACACATTCTTTCCTACTTTTTCTTCCCTTCTTTATTTCTCCTTGTTTCTACTGCATTGACCGTCACTAACACCTTTTCAGACTGTCTGTATGACTTCCGTGTCGGCCGAACCAATCCAGGCACCTTTGGCGCGGCACTCACATCCTGCTGCTCTGGGCATTCCGAATCCTCGATGCCAATGTTTTGCTCTATATCGGATTCATCGTCCGCTGATCAATCATCTTCGCTGGCGTTTGGATTATCCAAGTCACCATTCCAGTTAGGGCAATCATCGGTGTCCGAAATGCTTTCCGGTGCGCTATCCTTGTTGCTTGTCACTGGATGACGGTTGATTCTCCGGATTCGGCGAACATTTAAGCTTTGAGTTCTTCCTCCAGGGAGGTCCTTTGCAGACAAAGCTGGTGGCATAGGTGATCTTTCTGACAATTTGAATGCAGCGGAACCATCATGTTGAAAGAGTGACCAGGATGCTTTGACGATCTCTTCCATGTCCGAAAAGAATCCTACAGCGGTCATCTGCTTGTTTTGAGCACAAGATTCCTTCTGGGTAGCACGTAGGTTTTGGCTGTCCTGCCACATCTCCAAAAAGTCGTGAACCTTGGCCATTCTGTGCAATTTCCTTCCCTCCGCATCTTTCTTCATTTCCGAGTCGTTTTCTGTGTTTGCGGTATCCAATTCCGGCTCAGTGCCTGCCAAAATCCTGTTATTGGGTTGAGCAAACTGCCTTATGACGACTTTTTCGCGAAGGGTCTCGCATGTGCTTTCGGACTGCCTCCAGCCAATGACATCTCGGCCAAGGGAAAAACTGGCCTCCACTCCGGCACCATGTGGTATGATAGAGAATATGTCGGGCGCCACATTGGAGAGATCGGCGTACTGCGAGCGTGTTTCCTCCTGTTGGCGCCACCAATCGGTGATGTCCGGTATCCATAATGTACTGGTAATCTCCATTGGATCGGAGTGGTAATCATTGAGATTTGGATCAATTTGTCCCCAGGTCTTTGGTGCTTCAGGTGGCGAATTCAAATAGAGCCTGGCGGCGGTCAATAAGCGGGCTGCGCGATCGCTTTGTCTGGGCGTCGTCGCAGCCACATTGTTAGGCAATGAGTATTGCTCATCATCGCTGGATGAATCATATGCATCAAATGATGATTGATAGGACCCTGAAACCGTTGCGGACAGGACGGGATTGCTGCTCGGTACAGTTTCGAGTTTATTGACCGTCACATGTCGATGCTTGGCGCAGTATTCATTCCCCACATACTTCAGAAAGGTCTCCTGGTATTGTGTTGTGTAGGATATCTCATCCTCAGGATTAATATCCATTCCCTTGTCCGACTATCTAAACGATCGCAACTTGCTGAAAGAATCCACGATGTGTGCGGACATATGCAGCACGCCCGTCGTTGGAGTCACGTTGGTGTAGTATTTGGAAAGCTTGTGTCGAGCTAACTTCACCGCGAAGAACAAGTCTTCCTTCCATTCAGTCTTCTTCTTGGCCAAAGCGTGCATCACGCCATCCATGTGATCGAACATGTCATTGTATAATGTGATGACGTCATGCAATGTGACTGTATGCCTCGTCTACATCTAAAGGGTGCAATATCGAAATGGCCTCAATACTTCCATCACATACTTCACAATCGTCCATTCATCCTGAGTTGTGAATAGCGGCTGGTATTCATTGTATTTTTGGTTTTGAAGCCTCTCGCGTGTGTATTCCCATAAACGGTAGGCGCACTCGAGCAACTCCAGTGTAGAGTTCCAACGTGTCTTCACATCCATAATCGGAAGTACTGGAATGCGGACTTTGGCTTTTTGACAGTCAATGAACTCGTTTCGGCAACCAGGTGTTAGCGTAATCAATACAGCAAGCATTCTCAGCTATATGAAGGTCAGCTCCAGGACTTTCAACATATCATGAAATACATACTTTCTAAATTATCTTTGCTAAACCTCCTCTCATGGCCGACACCTTATTGATTCTAGCATTTCCCTCCTTTCGAAGTCTTTGACTCTTCCCAAGGTCTATGCTTTCATTCTCTCCAAATTGCTGATCGCGCTCATGGGCTTCCCAAGACTTAGTGCGGCCTTTCACACTGAGACTGCTCATGAATGCACCTAAAGCGAGCTGTATGACGTGCGCCATGCATGGTATGTGGTGTCTCAATGCCGGCCACTCGATTCCAGAGGCCTCAAGTGTTGATTGCAGCTTGTGTGTCATCGAGTAATTTGAGGAAGCATGATCAGTCGTAATTCCAAGCAAACGGCCATCAGTAAGCTGGAAACGATCCAGCACGTCCTTCAAATGTACAGCTAGCCTGGCTCCAATATGTTGGCCCTTGACCTATCATCTTTGATTAGCTTTCGAAATGGGAATGGAACAGGCGATCAACCTCATCAAAAGCGAGTTGAACTTCACGCAATGCCCAATTTCGATCCATATTGTAAGCAATGACGGACGTTATAGCCAATTTGCTTGTTGATGTCCATCGGTCAAAAGCTAAACTCACTTCATTTCGTACCGGCAATTGCTTCCTAATTGCATCCACTGTCAGTGCTTATTCCCTCCGGCAAATGTTGCTAAGAGTCGTAGCAGATGGCAGCACTAGGTCATCGCGCAATGTCTTATATGACCGCCGTAGCTCAAGCTTGAATATAGCATTCCATGGAATATGTGCCGAAACCAATCCTTACATGAGGTAGCGATTCCATGTGTCTTGGCGAATTTCGGAACTTTGAAAGTCCTTAGTTGCCAGTTTGGAACATTTTGTCTGTCATTTCGGTCAATATGGATTAAACTGGATATCAAATCTGATTTTCCTCTGCAAACTGACTATTGTGATTCCTCAACTTCCTGGCCTCTTCAAAATGGCCAAAGCGGTTTCATCGACCGTCGAACTAGTCAATTCAGTGATCTCTGACTCTGTTAACTCGTTTAGCTTTGTGATGTGAGCTTTTGCCAGCAAGTGTTTCCCCATTGAGCATGTCCCATGTTCTGATGGATGGCAAAGAACTTGATGACAAACAATACATATGATGCCGGGGCTGCCGGACTCCTCAATTCCACAGTGTAAATCGAATCGGCAGGAAGGCGCATGTCTAGACGCAGTCCAAGCAATAGGCCGCTTCAAGCCTACATTCATTGAAGCCCACCATGCATCGAAGAAGATTTGCAAAGTAAGGTCGCTCAAATCGCGAATAAAGACACATTCATTTTTTGAAGAGATTATAACCTCAAGCAAGGAGGTGTTCAAAGATTTTGTATCCGACATGGCGGTAGAAATTAGGAAACTGGGTAATAGGACTCAAAAGATTCCTGAAAATAACGATACAGTAAAGCAGACTGCGGGTTCTTAAATATTGACTCTACAGCAATAAGGGAAATAATCAGATCAGTAAGACATTCGCATGCATATTTTTGAAGTTGAATACAAGAACGGATTGCAACGACTGACCGCGTAAAACTCCATTTAGGAACAGCATACTGCAGTTTATCCCTGTGTAGCGTTCGGAGCCTTGATGCACCGGGGGCGCTCAATTGTTGGAGGCGGACGTGGTATCGTCACTTGCATTGTTCCCAATCAAGGCTGCCGATAGGTTCATTGTGGTTTATCTGCGTTCCATTCCGGTAAGATTATCCAAGATGCCAGCGCAGAAATCGTTGACGCTCCATTGACGCTCATTTCGGGACATGGTTACAATCCTGTACTAAGCATATTTGCCTAGAAAGGCAACCGATAGTGCGATTATGGATCATTGTAGTCACACAGCCCCTTGATTTTGCAAGATGGAAGGCCTCAAATCATTGACACTCCGTTGACGCTCATTTTTAGACCATAGTGACGATGTTGTCAATCACATTGTTGCCTAGAATCACGGCCGATAGTCCGATTATGTGTTAATGTCACTGCACTGCCCTCGGATTGTCCAAAATGCATGGCCAAAAGTCGTTGATGCTCCGTTGACGCTCATTTTTAGGACCTAGTAGCGGTGTCGTCACAACTGTTTTCGCATAGAAAGGCAGCCGATAATCTCATTATGGCACAATGTCGCCGGAAAGCCCTAGGATTCTCCATGATACGAGGCTAACAGTCGTTGACGCTCCGTTGACGCTCATTTATAAGACATAGTAGCGGTGTCGTCATAACCGTTTTCGCCTAGAAAGGCAGCAGATAATCTGATTATGGCACAATGTCGCCGGAAAGCCCTAGGATTCTCCATGATACAAGGCTAAAAGTCATTGATGCTCCGTTGACGCTCATTTTTAGGACATAGTAGCGATGTTGTTTCAAGAGTTTTTGCCTAGAAAGGCGGCTGATAGTGCAATTATGGAGTAACGTCGCCGCACAGCCCATGCATATTCCAAGATGCAAGGCCAAAAGTCGTTGACACTCTGTTGACACTCATTTTCAGGACATAGTAGAAATGTTGCTACCACCATTTTTGTATTGAAAGGCGGCCGATAGTTCGATTATGACTTACTGTACCCGCACAGCCCACTGGTTGTTTCATGACGCAATGCCAAACATTGTTGACGCTCCGTTGACGCTCATTTGTAGGATGTGGCAACGAGCGAGTCATTTGCTTTTTTCGCAATCACGCCGACTTATACATTCAGCTTGGACCGATATGACAATGCAGCCCATTGATTGCTGAATCTGTATAACTTAAAATCATTGACACTCTGTTGACGCTCACATTAATCACATCGAAACAGCCTTTGTACACTCAATAATTGTATGCAACCAACCATATATGCATTTTCGACATCCAGTATTACGTTTGTATGTATTATCAATTGCATCCAGGAGTTTTGTTACCTCTCAATTTCTGATCAACTGCTATCTACGCTATCTGAGTGAGAAATGACATGGCCTATTACATTCTCATGCTTTTGGCCGGCAATTGATGGCATGTAGATCATTTCACTAGACTTCAGTAAATATAGCTCGACTTCCTCACCATTCCTTATCCAGCTCCTTCTCCTCAATTTCCATGACATACCACAAGCAATTTCAAATATCTCAACCATGTCCACCAGGTCTGTGTGGCGAGTTATGCAGGTGGATAAATGGATGAATTCAGTATGACGGTTGTCGTTCAGATCGATTCGTCGTGCGCACTGACCGCTCTTTCTATGACATGTATGACATCACTAACTTAAATTTTGTTAGCATATTTCGTCACTAATATTGCTTTTGCTTGGTCGCTTAACAGTCACATGCAAAATGTAACTGAACGTTTGGGCCGTCATGCAGTGCGATTTGGATTTTAGAACATTCATGTGGTGCGTTCGACCCTTCCACATGCACAGACGAATTATCATGTCTCACAATTTGGTCACTGAAATCAAGATATAGCTGACACGTAGCAAAATTGGTAAACACCTCGCATTTCACCGCGATCAGACATCAAGAATCATACTTTGCATATCTATTCTTGTGCAGATGCAGGAGCCGTCACCATCTCTTCGTCGGAATCCGATACCTATATGGTAATTAGCGGGAGGCTATATGCAGGGGTAAAAGCTTACTGGTTCAACTGGCTTCGATTTCAGTAACGTGGACGAATCGGGCTCCGCAGCTGGCTCACCACTCAGTATACTTGATTTTGACTGCAGCTTCACCGAACCTAGCCTGATATGACTACTTCCTGGTCGAGAAGTCCCTTGTGGCCTTTCCGATATTCCGGGGACAATGTCAAGACTCTCCATAAGCTCTCCAAATGTTGTTGGAGGAGGTGCCGGAGCGTCAACATTCGTTTGCGGCTGAACGACTGCCGGAACCCTCAATTCGGATGTGCCGTACTTCTTATCTCGTGCACGGAAGTAGTCAGCTGCATCCTCCCATCTGGGTTGAGTTAGTTCGTTGAGCTTCATCTGCTTCTGGCTAAAGCTCTCCATGCGCTGCTGTACCGTTTTGGTGATTGTGCCCATCACCCAGCCGGGTCCGTCATCATCGCTCAGCTTGCCCTGCTCAGTCTCTTGTTCATCCTCGTCTTCCCCATCCTCCCTATCGTCGGAACGTGCAAGATCACTTAGACTGTCTCCGATAGCAGCGAGAATCTCCTCAAAAGTCTCTTTGGGCTCTCTGGACGTCAATCCTGTGATTTCAGCATGCGTTATATCGTCCTGCTCTTGTTGAATCGCTGCCTCTGCGTCTTCAACTCGCTTTCTTGCCCCAGCGGTTTCTCTCTCAACATAATCCTCAATTCATTTTTCTTTCTCTTCATTGCTTGGGAAGTGCGTTTCTCGTCGCTTTTCCGCAGCAAGCTTCTTTTTGGATCTCAAGCTGCGCAATGCCCCATGGGCTCGGACTCTCTCCGCCTCCAACCCACTCTTGCCTTCATTCGCTTGATGACGTGGTTAGGTTGACCGCATTGTCGATTTGCCGTATCTGCCTGCCGGGAGTGGCGAGAAGTTCTTTTTCGGAGCATTGACCACTGTGGTTTGCGTGGACTTTGTTGTTGGGCAAGATGTTGAATGTTGCAAGTTATGCACAATATGGAGGCAAGCTGCATCTTTTATGTCAAGGTTGGTACGTTTACTCATCTTGAACGAAGCAAAATCTCCCTGTTGACTGTCAAGAAATCAGGAATAGAGACGCTAACCGTACGATATGACACGATTGTTAGCGTCATTCCCAAGTAATATCCCGGGAATTATTTGAGACTAATATCAGCAGACGTCTCTTCCCTCGAACTGCATCATATTAATATCCAGGAAATGAGTGATTCCGGGGGTCATACACCGTAATGTATCCCTGTTGACAAACAAACAACATCAGACCGACTCGTTGCAAATTGCAGGGCGGTGGGAAACCCCTGCAACTTGCAGCCATACTCAGTACGATTGATCTTGAGCATAACGATCATCTTGGCTGCTACTTATTCCATTCTGACATGGAGCGAACTATATAGTCCTCAGGGCTTCCCACTTCCTCTCATTATCATCTTCCTCTCCTATTCCACACCAGCACATCATTGATACACAACCACCTCCACCAGGTGAGAGCGGATCGAATACCGGCAGATTGGCGGGCGCTACATCCAATACGGAAATTCTGGGCACACAACAAGAGCGCAGACACAAGTTAGTTCACTGCGATGCTGCCAATGCAGCCACCAAACATATGACCCAGGATGCACATTTAAAAATCGTCCGCAAGACTGGACGCAGAAAAAATAAGAAGCAGGATGCGGTGGGATGTGAGTTTATCCATATCGAGGAACTCGGCGGTTAATTAACTGTATAACGTAGTGCTGGTGTCCTTAGAGAGCTACGTAACAAATTTATTGCTGCCCGTAACGGGAAACCTCCATGGTCGACAAAGGCATTTGTCCGCACAGTCCACGAAGTTGAACATCATGAGGTTGTCAGATCTGGGATTTTCGCAGATGAATTTCCTGATAAGCATCCCCGAGAGTGGACGAAACAGGCGTTAATCACCTTGGAGGAGGCTATGGAAGCGTATATGGTAGAGGTAACAGCCAAATTTCATTGTTAGAAGCAGCAACTTATGGCTTGTAGAATTTCAACATGTCTGCAACTATGGCAAGGCAAGGAGGTTGGGTACAGCTGGAACAGTCCGACATGCTCCTGGCATTGAATATGGCCAAAACGGCCAAAGATGGCATTTCGCGCTATGCGATCGAGGAAAAGAAATATCTTATTAAGAAACCCCGCGCGGAGGTCCGAGAAGAGACGAAGTGGGGTGTTGTGTTTCCTGGGCATAACAAGGTGAAGGCTGCGATACAAAGACACCTGTCAATGCTTCGTCGAAACCAAACGTCCGGCGGCCTTCCTTGCCAAAATGGCACCGCAAAGAATCCGCAGACCTGGTGGAGACGCAAAGGAACAGGTGCACCTCCATCCGCCCGACTCAGAGTGCAGACTCCAGAGCCGAGTCCCCATCCGCCCGGCACGCCACCCGCCCCACCCGCCCCAAGCGGTAACACTTTTGGAGCTCAACCTTGTGATATCGTCAATTTGCCGGCCGGATATACGTAATCGCATACTGCTCTTCCCTGTGGGGAAGTTTTCGATGATAATGAGGATACCCAGCACGATACCAATTTTGATCCAGATATGCTGACTGATGAAGGTTAGTACACTATCTGTTGCATGGTAATGCGGCTAACATTCATTTTGAAGACAAAAGCAGCGGATTGAGCGATCCTGCAACTGATGACGAGCAGTGACCGAAAGGCACGGGATTTTAGAGATTATTATTATATATATCTATGTGTTATTAAAGCACAACGTAGTGATCAAGTTGAAAGTAAATGAAAACGCCAGAAAGGCAGCCAAAACAATGTGAATGATGGACTGTGCCAAATTAATTGATTGCATGTTGTCGATACAGCCATGGCAAAATGAGCGTCAATGGAGCGTCAACGATTTTTGGTCATGCGTCCTGGGAAATCACACCTCTGATAGGTTGTACTTAGTCATAAAGGTTTTTTTGCCGGCCTCTATAGGCAAAACATATTGCAATACCCTCCCTGCCCCATCATGAGAATGAGCGTCAACGGAGCGTCAACGATTTTTGGTCATGCATCTTGGGAAATCACACCTCCGATAGGTTGTAGTAAGTCATAAAGTAATTTTTGCCTTCCTTTATAGGCAAAAATGAAAGCGAAACGCTTCCTGCCATATCTTCAAAATGCATGTCAACAGAGTGTCAAGGATGGTTGGCCTTCCATCATGGTTAATCACAGCGCGATGTGGCAGTTATTGTCTATATACATCGTTTTGACTGTTATTATACGCTAAAAGGCTCAAGAATACATAGTGGTAGCTCTGTAAATGAAATAAGTTGTTACTGTCCCGGAGGATGTGGCTAGAATATACTGTACATATCTGCCAATAAAGGCTGCCATATCCTTCATTATGGGTGCTTGTGATCAAGCACCACTCATATTACCAGAGATGCAAGACCAAATATCGTTGACGCTCTGTTGACGCTCATTTTCATCATGTGGTTGGGCGCAATGAATATGCTTGTTTTGCACATGAAGGCGGCTAATACGTCGAAAATGACCCGTCACATACCAATGTCAATATTTTACGATTCACAGTAGCATATCTAGTGTTAGCAACCATTCCGGGTTACTCGGCTGTGGTCCAGTCCGGGTTGTTACCTGGAAAGCAGGGGTACCCACGGGGTTCGGGGACAGGTTCGAACCGGACCGCAGTTCCATTTTACGGTTCCTCCAACTTTGGCTCCAATTAACTATTTGCGTTTTGATCGTATCATGACACGGTCCACATGTAAATTGTTCAGCTTTAGCCGCTCTTTCAACTCCTGCATTCAAATTTGCAATCCGACTGATATTCGTTGAATGGTTGTGAAATAATGGCTGAATTCAAGCGAAATTGGCGGGTTTTCGATCGCGACTCAACGAATACTTGTCGGATCGCAAATCTGAAAGCGGGAGGCGAAAGAGCGACTAACACTGCACAATCTACGTATTGATCATGTTGTGATACGATCAGAACTCAAATACTTAATTGGAGCAAGAAATGTTGACTTTTGAGGAGCGGGTTTTGTGTGGAAAACTGTTGCAAAGGTTCGGTTCCGTGTTGGAACCGGACCTGGAACCGACCCGGGAATTGGGACCCGTTGTTAACACTATGCATATCTTAATGCGACTATAAATGTGAAACCCGAAACGCAGAACCGGAGATTGGAACCGACAGGTCTAGCCAAACCTGGTGAAACCCACGGGTTGACGGGAATGGGTCCAAGTATGGCCCGCCAAGGGTCAGCGGGTCGGGTCCTTGGCCGGGTCTGGAACTGAACCGACCGATTTCTGAGGTTCAAACCCGGACCGCTGCCGGGTTACCCGGACACGTTGCTAACACTAGTCCCGCCTAAAGATCAGCAATCAATCTGCCATCCTCGAGCCAGGTAGCGGGGCAGCCACTGTGCTGGTAGTCTCAGCCAGCACTATTGTAGTCAAGGTTTTCTTCCGGTTTCATGGTGGGACTGTCTCATACAGTCTGGGAGGTACAAGTTGAATTATTGTTGTCATCCTGGAAGGCACAAACAAGCCTTTCTATAATCATTTGATTGGAATTTAAAATGTATCAACCAGTTTAACTCATCCAAATGTGGCATTTCTATTTCATTTTCAGCCTGGAATGCTTTGCAATTTCAACAGTTGCTCAAAATACATTCTGGGACACAACAGAATATAATACATATACATGTGGAAATAAGCAATGATAATTACACAATAATACATTACTGAGTCCAAACTTTACACAAATTGTAGTGTATTAACATTAACATCAAGAGTGGGCAATATCGTATTTGATTCAATAACTGAAAACATTGAAAACCTTACCCAGAAGGTCTGAGTACTAAATGAGTAGTATCAGGTATTTATACGGTTTATCTGGCTACACCAAAAGTGTACTTCTCACTGATGGCTTCAAATGCAATTCCGCTGAGGAATTTCACAAGAAATAGTATTCTCCATTAGTTGTCTGGAGTCATCACAATCAGAGTTCAGCTTAGAGTTACATATTAACTAAATAATATAACCATAATAATATAGTGTATTCAGAAAATTCTGCTGGATGATGTGGCACTTTTTGTTAACTACAGAGTGTGGGATGTTGAATTGAAATGATAATTATTACAAATACATCAGCAAAAAATATTTCCGTCCAGGCCGAATGGCTCCGTCAGAGTGGATGCACTCCGTCAGAGCCGTCCGAGACACCCCGGTGGCTGATTACTCCACACCCGGTGTCAATTCAATGCCTCGGGTTCCAGATCGCCCTCTGATCGCTATTTCACCGTTTCTTCTTGTTCTGTCGGTCTCCTATATTAAATGATCACTCCGGCGTTGTGGCCAACTGTGACCATCTGTCAGAATGGGTTCATTGGGTACGCGCTTGCATCGGGATTGCAATGCGATGGGTGACGCTGCAAAAATCTCTCCTCGCGTACCCTCTACCTGCACGCAAAATGCAATTCTCTTTTTACTAATTATACATATCATTTGAGGTCGCCAGATCTATGTGGCTATTGACAGTCCATCGCTCATTCCGTCTGTCTCCTGTCTTACTACTAGTAGCTATCTTTGGAATGACATGAGCACAGCCAACAATATTTCCCGCACTGAAAACTTGCAAAGCAACGGCTGACTGTACTTTTCTCAAATCTACAAAACTCGAAACGGGATCCAAGTTACCCGAGTTTTCAGGTATTGTGGTGAGCACCAGGGCCAACCAGTACTCAACGAAACCTCCATCCTTGTTTAGGAGTTTGATTTTGAATAGACATTGCAGTTGCCACTGGAGACACCCATTCAGGGCGCCATAACACCTCCCCTGGCGTTGCCTTACCCATACCCAGTCGTTTGGTTGATCCCCTCCGCGCCAGCTCTGGCTTCCTGTGCATCGACACATCTCTGATGTGCATTCACCATCTAAACCCTCAACTTGAACCTTGATGACATGGTAAATACAGAGCTCCATTGCGTGCAGTTGTTCATCCGATATATACGTGTTGTTATAACTCTTATGCAGGATAAACTCCCTTGTGCTGCTGTATATTGCCACGCGGTGCGTTGCGTCTTGTGTATTGTCGAGTAATGCTCTGACGTCGTTGATTATAGTGTCAGGATGCTTTCCATCACGGCGGTTTTGGGGCCCCATGAATTCGGGCTTCGCATATGATTTGGAGCCCAGGGGAGCAGCCAGATCAGCACCTGAATGGAGGACTGTGCAGGCGGCAGCGCTGTTCTCCTGACGCTGAGCGGGGCCTTTGCGATTGAGCTCCCTGATTTCGAAGGAGAGAATGCGATGCAGAAAGGTGATGACTTGCGGCAGGTAGTTGACATTGTGATTGGAGGCATTCCAACCGTCCTTGAGGTTCGTTTTATGTGCTTGTTCATGTCTCTCGGCAGAATACTGTTGCAAGGCTGCGTATCGACAAATCTGTTTGACCCAATGAGTCATCAAGTGGATCCTCGGAAAGTGGAAGTTGACATCCAACTCTTTCGGAACATGTATCTCGTGGCTGATATAATCCGGCCAGGCGTTCATTTCGCGCCGCTTCTTGGATGGCGTCCAAGTTTCAGCATCGGTTTCCTTGTCATCCTTTCGTTTCTTCATGAGTTCTGTTCTCAGGGCATTGGCTTTGGCCTTCGACTTTTTGCCAGCTCGCCCAAGTAAGAAAACATCTTTGAAGGTGTGAAAATGATGCAAGGCGTCCTCCATGTAGCTCAATGTTGCATCATCGTGAGATTTATATCGAGGATACATATAGAATACTAACAACGCCCGTGTGCAGTCAATTGCGGGATTGAAGACGGGACGCTGAGCGGGGCTTCCGCCTCGTGGAGACTGGGGTACAACTCCAAGCAGGTACCAGCTCATTTCTTTCATCTCCTTCCCATTCCATTGAGAAACTTCCTCATATGACTTATTTTTAGGTGTGAGGTCGTGGTAAGCAGGCACAGATAAACAGAATGCATTGTACATGTCAAGCCGTTCGTGCGTCTTCATGAAGTGGAAAATCCACTTCTGGAGATGGTCAAGCAGGCCAATCTGCATTTGGTGAAGGAGGTTGGGCTTCCGAAGGTCACTCGCGATGCAGGGAATGGGTCCAAAAACATTGAATCCTCTGTGGACATGGCACGACGAGAGTTCGGCATCGGCTGCCTTGCTGTTGGCATCGGTGAGAGTCCTATATAGGTTGTGATCCCGCACGGGGTGTTGTTTGTCAGAAGGGTCATAATCTCCGAATTCGTTCTTTGGACACTCGCACCGGAACCAGACATGCTGCTCCAGATGATGTAGTTCGGTATACTCAAGGCAATCTGCAACCCATGCTGCTATAACCGGTGTGCAACGCCTGAAGTTGCCATCTGCACCGAGAACGTTGAAATACCCGCGCTCGGCGTTGGGATTTTGTAGAAAGGTGAGAGGCTCGAGTACGCACCAGAGTACTTCGTTAAGCACCTCTCGGTTTGGTTGCCACTGCTCATCCAACCTCATTGGAGGAGTATTGCAGTTCTTGATTGGAATCGGCAGGAGAGCAATCATTGCGACGGTGTGCATTGAGGGCATCTGGCGGATCTTCGAAGATAGATTGCCAAATGTCATATATACAGGCCACTCTATCTTGTAGCCAGCAAAATTTGAGAGATGTGTTCCGTCAGACATCAAGATCAAGGGAAGCAGTGTATCCTCAAATCTGAGCGTTGCCTTAACCTCGATTAGCACGTTTTTATTCTCAAGTATCTCTGCTTACCTGTGTCTCCCACCACCAGTCCGCAGTGTGCATTTCAGTATAGAGGCGTTTCGGTGGCGTATCGCTGTTAAAGCAACGCTGAGGGGCGTAAATGAGATGCTCGGTGTAGGATGGGTGCCGCATCAAACATCTCATGCTTTTGATGGTGTCTCGACTCCAGTATTTGATAGGCCATTGGTGATTGTCGTTCCATCTCATATTCTCGAGAGTGTGTAGTTCACACTTCCCGAGGGCCAGATCATCTGGCATGCTAGCGACGAGCTTCTGGATGCCATCCCCATTGTCGAAGCTTGAGAAACGCAGAGCGGTGTTTTCTACCTTCAGCCCGTTGTCATAGTACGTGTTCATACCCTTCTTCTTGATCACACACTGGATATATTTGTACTCTTCACGCGTCGCAAACAGGTAGGAGAGATTGTTTGGTAGGTTCGTCTTGAGGCCACCCTGAGCGTCGCGTTCCCATGGCTCAGCAATGTAATCGCTCAGCGGAGCGCCGGTGCCGGGGTATGTTTCCGTCCATGGTAGAGGAGATGGCGTTGGTTGAGACTCGGAGTCTGCAATGTTTTCAACGTGTTCAAGGTAGGGAAACGCGTTCACGTTTTCGACTGAATCTTTGATAGCAATGAATTCATGACGCTGAGCAGGTTTAATGCGTTGGGGCGCGCTGCGAACAGTCAGATTGTCTGCAAATTGAAGGTGTTCAGGATGTAGTATTTTGATATGATTAAGTCGCCAGCTGTCGCAGGCGAACTTCTCTTTGCATGACAATTTGGGGCAACGGAATGGGGTCTTCTCTGGCATTGTCGACAACATGGGAGGAGTGGAGTATTCACTGTAGAAACAGACGAAAGTTGGAGCTCGGCCTTAGCAGTCTGGTGTGGGTATAAGCTCACGATATTTGAGAGATTTATTGAGCCTCCACACCATCACGCCAGGAGTTGCAAAACACTGCATGTGCGATGTCCCATAATACTATGAATAAATAAAAAATACACCCTGAGCGATCCAAAAACCTTGCGACGTGTGTAATAATCAATGCCTGAGATAAATAGATTAGAACAGATGAAACAAACAAGCCCACAACCATAACCCAAACGAACAAAACACCGCCATGCATGCCTGAATCAGTGCCCGAGATGAATAGACCACAGCAAAGGAAACTCACAAGAAATGAACCCGACTCCAACCTGAATACAGGCCTCCGCAGCAACGCGAGGACTGGTTCACTCCTCGCCTACCGAGCCATCCGGGCGCGCCTGAGCAAGTGAGACAGCAGCGACAGGGACATGAGGGAGAGGGACATCGGGGACAGAGGCATCTGGGAGAGGGACATCCGGGAGAGGGACATCTGGGAGAGGGACATCCGGGAGATCGGCATCGGGGAGACTGTAGCCACTTGCTGATTCGCCGAGTAGCTGCTGCTCCACATCGACAGCCGAAGTGTTTCTGGCTGCCTCAGCTTCTCGCAGAGTTGGCGCCGCCGGGCGACGTTTTTGCGGCGTCACAAGCACCAAAAACTTCAGCCCACTCTGGGTATAAGTCTCCTGTGTTCGTGGTTGTGGGGGAGGCTCCGGGGTTTGTGGCAGTGGGGAAGGCGCCGGAGGTTGTGGCCGTGGGCTATGCTCGCGCATCTCCTGGCCTTGCTCAAGTAGCATGGGTGGCTCATCGTCTACCATGGTATCAGCATCGTCAGCCGATGTATTTACCATCTCTCCCTGGCCAATTGTCCGAGGTTCTTTGCCATCATCCTCATCCATATCCTCCTCCTCATCCTCATCCTCCTCCTCCACCTCCTCCTCATTTTCCTTCTGTTCATCTTCCTCCTCTTCATCTTCCTCCTTATCATCGTTACCATTCCTTCCCATATCCACATCGCCGTCTAAATCAACGTCGTCCGGTGCGTCCACATCATCCTCCATGCGCATATGCACATCAGAATCATGTGCTGAGTCGTATTCGTCGTCCGACTTCTCGGTAGAGTCGGTATTATCATCTGAGGAAATTGACACAGCGGTGGATACTTCCGGCTCTAACTATACCGGCTCTAGTTAGCCCTCCGTGTCCGAGTCTGCCTCATACATTTCCTTCTGCAACTGCAAAGCAACGGCACAAGAGATATCATCTCCCCCTGGGGTTCATTTAACAATAGCTTTCCCTTTACCGTTTCCCTTCCCCTTCCCCTTCCCTTCCCCCTCCCTGTGTTTTGTTCCCTTGCCTTTCCCGGTCCCTTGCTCACCGCCCTGCGTGTCCTCCTCACCCTCGCCATTGTCATTGCCATTGCCATCGCCAGGAGGGCTCCTTCCACTGCTCAGCGCTCCGGGATCCGCCCAGTTCTCATCATCATCATCCTCGTCGATTATCACATCCCAATTCAGTGGTCTAACGGCCAGGAAGTCGCCTGGCTTTTACTGGCAGCAGCTTGGTGGCTCAATCTTTGCCCTGAGATCATCGCTACCATACAAAGAAAAACGCTCACCAGGACATTTAACTTTTCCCGAGCTGGTTGTCTGCGGACTGGAGTGATCGACTTCAACCCCAAAGGCACGGGGGTTGTCCCACCTCTAATTGTTCATTTGATCGCGGGTTGTGTCAAACATTTGCCCCATATCTGAGCGGAAAGCTGCCCACCACTCCCGAAAAGTTGAACTCCTGCTCTGGCGGTGGAGCCACATCGGCTGGAATTGTGAAACGTGGCGAGTCGTGACTGGATGAAGAAAGATTATATCATGAAAGAGGTCCCAGCCACTCTCATCCTTGACGCCAGAAACATTGTATATCCATATGAGTCCACGGATGTGTTCCGAGATGAAACCCTGTATACTGTCCCGATCTGACGACAGGCGTCGATTGATAACCGATGTCGGCATTTTTCCCGTAGCAGTTGCCTTCCCCACTCCATTGCGGCTGCCCGGTGGTGTCATCGCTGCGAGTTGAAAAGGAATCTACATCCGAGGCGTTAGCATTATGATACAGTTGAACGTAGCGGAAGGCAGCCCAGAGTGAACATACAAAGTTGTGTAGGTTATCTGGTGTGTTTTGGAACGAGAGGCGTTGTTTTGTGCAAGTCAGGTGACGTGGAGATAGTTCAGGATGCTGGGGCTGTGATTCATTGGTGGCGGTGTGTTTAATACGGGAGCACAAGAGAATCGAGCGGTAAGCAGGAAGAAGGGATATATATACTCGACTTCCTGCGATTTGGTTCATATCCCGCGATTTGTTGGTTAATGATCACAACACGGCCCAGGCTTCATCTTGGACAACCACCAGGCACCTCATGAATGCGGAGCCTCGCGACGAGATTCAGTACACCCGGTGAGGACAGTTTGTGACACTGGGCGTTGCTTTGGCATCACATACCACGTATGCCACGCAGACCTTGTGTATCTCGGAGCAAACCGAGTAGTTCTCAAGTTGTCCCAACTGTGCAGCCATCCATCATGGCTACCAACGCCTAGCAGTGGAAAAAGCACACTCAACTGATGTCATAGGATAAAGATTACGTCATTGTTCGCTTTGCGATGCTTTGAGCTCTGCCAAAGGGGGATGTCCACTGGGAAGCTGAAGATATACACATTCGATGGTTCGAAGCATTGTGCCAGGAACGAGTGCAATACGATGATTATCATGCCAAGATGGCATAGACACCCTTCAAGCGGTGCAAATGGACCTTCAGACTTTGTGGTAACGGTGAATATCAATGCTCAGTTCAATCTGAGTTTAATCTGATGGCAGTTAACCCCATGATTGAATGCTTTTGAAGGGATCTCGTCCCCGAGTATTGTTAGGGTTTGGGGTCTAGCGCGGTCTACACTGCACCTCCCTTTTGTGTCGAATCCGTCCATGGTCGCTCAAATAAGAGTCTACCCCGCCTGCCGTTGCATATGCATGCAGATGATATTATTCCTACCTAGTTAGCATCGAACATCTATATCGGAATATGCCTTCCCAAAGCCCTGACCCTGACACAACTCCCGTTGTACGAATTGTTCGAAGTCTTGCTAATCATCAGAATCAACACAAGCGAGGGCCTTCAGGGAATTCACAACTTCCGCCAGCTTAGAGACGCGTTTCCGCACTGGCTGGCGAGAGGGATTCCTCTCCAGGAGGGAGTTCCGTACCCTCTACAATCCAAGGTCAGAACTCCACCCCCTCATTTTCGCTGAACAATTCTCGCGTTGCTGATATCACTCAATGCGTGACTTCTACCCGGTCCGCTACACAGCGACGGTCAATAATTATGCCAACTGCCACGCCGGGTGTAAGCAGTCGTAACACTCCGACCGCCACGCAGGTTACAAGCATTCATAACACACCAGCTCCCAGCGTAACTATACAGACAGACTCAATGCGTCACATTGAATCCAGCCGCTCATCCGGCATTGCTAGCACTCCCACCCCTCTGAGCGGTCTTGAATACCTGCCTACCCCCATCCCGAATCCAGAAGCCCGCGCGATCATTACAAATCCACTGTGAATGTGAGCTACTGAAAAGAATCAGAGACAGAGGGAGTGGCAATTGCAACCGCAGGCAGTGTCTACACCTCGATCAATGGTGTCCTGCAGTCACAGCATCCATCGATTAGGTCACTCAGCTATGATGCGTCTTGTATTTGCAACGGGCAGACTCCTGGAGCTCTACATGTGGAACAGACGGCCGTTTAAGAGTGCAAGCAACTTCGAGATGGTAAGTTATGCAACGCGACCTGTTGCGAAAGCATTAGCTGAAGCCCCACACTGGCAGATAATAGAGATGTACTGGGACACTGCTATGCAGCAAAACAACATTTGGTCCATAACATTCGAGCCACGCAGAAAGGAGATCTTGAAAGAGGTATGCTGATTCAATGGCCCACAGTGGATATTACACGCTCAAACTGGTACCAGGTTCGCGCACAAGTTGACAAGGTTAAATTCCATTTCTTTCAATCAGCAAAGGACAACATTGCAGAGCTTTATGATCTCCACAACTTTCAATCCACCGCACAGCATTTGGAATTCATTGATTCCCTTCTGGCAGACAATAAGAATCATTTTCCGGAAGCAGAGCGTGAGGACGGTGGTGTACGCGTTCCGAATCAGACACAGAGAGAGTCGACACCTGATAAAGAATGGCTAGCGTCCAGTTCACTTCCTGGAGGAAGCAATCCTGCGGTTTATCTACATCAAATTTGTTCATCGGGCGCATAACCGCGGTAAGTATCAATATGGATTACATAAATCCATGATTCACAACAAGGACGGTCATATACCCTCGCCACTGATCATTTTTACATGCACTGCGTTGCCCCATGCTCTCCTGGAGTGGCAAAAGAACAAAGGTATTCATCTGAAAGCTTCCAAGTCAAAGCTGAAAGCGGACAGATCTGATCGCTCGAAGTACTTCAACCACAAGAATGACAATGGTAAGATTGCATCCTGCTGCGCTGTAACATGTCGCAAGTTGTTACCCTCGCCTGGTGTTGCAGACACGTATACGTTCCTGATGAATGCCTGGAACACACCACTGGAGAGCTACCAACAGAGGGTGTATGACAGCAATGTTGCGACAGTCAAGCGTCAGATCCAACAGGCGGAGAACCCAACGCCTGCCGTGGTGATCAGCGTGGAAGCAGCGCGTGTTGACAATACTATTCTTCTTGATTGTTTGGCCTCCGAAGTGGCGCTTGAGGAGCCTGAGATCGGAAGCACCGACCCAAAGATCCAGATAGACAACAATTCCACGGATGACAAACTTCATTTCGGGATGCCAGCTGGCAGCAGGGATTACAAAGATGAAGGTGATGAAAGCGAACATCGCGATGCCATCCCTACTGCCAGCCGGCGACGACAGCCCGCGACGGAACTCGAGAGGTTTGACCTGGGAACCAGTGATGTCGATGGGCATGAGGGCCAGAATGGGGATGGGTATGAGGGCGAGGATGGCGACGATCCGGATGCGGATGAGGAGGACGAGGCAAATCAAGCTGATGATGGATCAACACAAAATGTGGAGGACTGAGGGCATAGTGCTAGAGAGTGTGAAGATTGCACTGTATATTTCCGACCTGTAAAATACAATAATGGTGAAGCAAATGCAACAGCAAGCGAGGTATCTGAAGCGAAGACTGTATTGCAATATGTGACAGAATCTCAAAGCTAAACATATATGGGGTGAGTGCGGCATCCGGTATACAGCAAGAGCGGAGAGGTAAAATGGGGCTATTGGCCGAAGAAAGGCAGAAACATTGCCAGGCGTTGTGTGAACGGCTACAGCATAACTGCAGCCCCTGCAAAGAATGTATCACACTTGTCGTTCTGATGGTGGGTATACCAGGCGCAAAGTACTGGAGGTGAGTATGCAACACAACCCATGGCCTGGGCGACGGGAAGCGTGTAATTCTCTGTCAGAGGGTACGAGGTTCCGTCAGAGCCATCAGAGCCATCTGGAACACCCGGGTGTTTCAGACGGAAACTAGGGATGTTGCTGATGTATACTAATGTGATAAGGCTTTTGTAATATATATTTGTAATGTATTACATTGGTACTTGTGATATTATCTTAGTAATGCCATTGTATAATTTAAAAATGCTTCTAAATATATATGTATATAGCTTCTCCAGTTTGATTTTATTAATTTAGATATTTGGATGTAATGTTAATTGCACGTATGGGACATATGATGTTAAATTGGATTTCATTAATATTATAAGCTGTTGGTATACAGAATACATAACGTTAATTGTTAAAAGGCTATTAAAAAGTGAATCTCTTTACACCAATACAGTCATTCCAGATTGACAGTATGCTAAAATATAATTCTAATAACAATAGACGAATACTATACATAGCTAACTATACACAATTTGATGAATGAATTGTATTATAATTTCGGAAAGGATAGTCAGTGTAATATTATTGGTTGTATTCTGGAAAGAAAACACTAACATCTTAGTGGATAATTTGACACTAGCAAATAATTCAAATATTTGTAATTACTATCACCATCCAGAGAGGAACCCATGAAATTATCACTGCGAAATATAGATTGTTATAAGTACTATACAATGTCTGCTGTACAATATCCAGTTTAGATTCATTCTTGTTGTGTTGTAGGTTATAGGTTTTTCTTTATAGACAAGAAACCAATGCGACAAACTGCACTATTTTCCTAATTTTGACAGACTCCAGACTTTAACTTTAGATACATGGTATATACAATCTATAGAAATAACTGATTCTGGATTCAACACAGCCTATATATTCCTACATTGTAAAATATGCAGAGCGGTATTCAATTCACAATTTGAAGATGAAAGGTTTTGCTCCTTGGCAATTTGGAATGCTAGATATTTCCTGGATCAAATACCTACTTCTAATATGATCTGATTTAATTAACATAACTATTCTGTTATATTATAATAGTCAATAGGACAATAGTTATCAATATACTGGAAATTAACAATTCAAACTACTCAATATCTGGGGTAGATGGTTGGATAACTGCAAATACACATACATTGATTGGTAGAAATGAAAGTTGGTTTTCAATGTGAGAAGAATGAGTGAAGACTCTACCTGGGAAGGAATGTTTTGAGTATGGAAGCCAAAGTCTAAAAAATTATCAATTGAGAACTCTCCCTCTATTGATCTCATCAGCTAATAAGATATCAAGTACTCTGAATGTTCAATTCTCCACGTCACAGCAAATGAGTGGAAGTATTCTTGTTAAGAAAGATCTTAAGTGAAAAGTATCAAAAATAAAGGTTTCTCAACTTCTTGTACTCAGTTGATAACATGCAATTCCTGCTCAATAGGAATCCAGAAAATGAGTTGTAAAGTACATTGTCTAATCCGATGGCGCAGTGTACTTCCGGAACAATATAGTATGATTCTCCACCATTGTATCAGGTATGTCGGTACAACATTTGGATGCATATTCAGCACATGCAGTATCTCTCTAGATGACCAGCACCTTTCACTTTATAGAGACAGGATTTAATTAGCTTATCATATACACTGCACCAGGAAAGATAACTATGTGCAATTTGAAGGTCACAGAGATGCTATTTCTTCAATTGGAATATATCGCACATTTGACACATAGTACCATTAGATTCTATCGACATGCATGTTGAGTAGATCGCTAAACTATGCATGAGACTATATGCACATGATACCATACATCATGTTGCACAAAACAAACTTCAAAATATGCTGCCAAATGAATATAATTTTAAGCTCCCAAGTACTCTCAGAATGGCAATTGAGGGTACACCCCCAGCCTGCTTGTCTGTATGCTTCAAATCGCACTTGATTACACACTCCCAGCCAGCTTGACTGAGTGCATCAATGTGCACTCTGAAAACACTCCCTGAGATACCTTTGAATGAGCTAAAGTACACCTCCAAGTGGGGAGTGGACCCGTAGTGTAGTGGTATGGTCTTGCCAACTCTATGCTGTATATCACGGGTTCGAATCCTGCCACTCCCCCCACTGCACCAATGCAGCCAATCGAAAGCGGACTCCCTGTAAAGTGCAGGTTGATGTCGCACGAAACCGACCTCCCTGTGTCAAACTCACCATAGGTTGAGCATACGAAGAGATTATGTAATAGGGGTGGGCTAGTTGGAGTTTCAATGGCCTTGTGCCCTCCACCGGGTAGCGGGAAGTGGGAGGAAACGACTTTGCCTGAGTCAGAAGTAGGTGCTGCGTGAGCTAGTTTGGCCGTAGTTTAGCCGATGGATGGACAGGAAGTTTCTGATGGACAGGGGTATAAAAATATGTTAATTGAATGCCATGACCACCAGTGGTCGGCCGGCTTGTGGTAACTTAGCTGGGCACCCCTTCGGGGTGAATGCAAAATGATTACAAACAAACAATCAAACACCTCCAAGTATGCTTCCAAGTATATCACTGAGTATGCTCTCAAGTCCACATCCACTTTGCTCTCAAGTACACTCCAATATATGCCCTCAAGTACACTACTTAACATGCTCTCCAGACCGCTCCCAATTGCACTCATCAGCAAAAAGTGAAATTGGTTTCCGAAAATGGACCCCACGCACCGATCCTTCTCCACATTCTCCACAAATAATCCGAGCGACTTATTTGCATTCTTCCATCATGGCTCGAAGCGTTCAAAGATGTGATTGCATCGTCGCGACATCTCAAAACGTGTTTAGTCATTTAAGCTAATTTATTCCACTGGTTTCTTTCACTTTGGTCAACTAGATTTCAATTGTTTCCACGGTTTTTTGAACTGTTCCATTGATTTCAAGAATATTCTTAATTATTTAATCCCTTGAGACATCGATTATACACAAGCTTGCACAACTCCCATTACAAACATTAAGACACCCAGAGGAAACACATCAGATTTCTATATATCGCTGCAACGATTACTTCAAGCATCGAGTCGAATGATAGACATGTAAAACAAATTGAAAGCATTAAAGTCAATCGTGTTGCTCAAGTACCACCGCGAGCTCGCTGGCTGCGGCGTCAGTGGAAGAAGGTGTACAGCTCCTTGGATTGCGCTTATAGGGACAATATAAGTGGTTCCGACGCCGAAAAGGGGCTTACAACTGTAGCTTCCATTGTGCAAGGGTTGCATCGGAGGTTGATGCCTCTCCTCGACAATCACCATACCAGCAGTCTGACGTATTGGCCCTGTTGCAAACGTCTGAACCAAGGCAACAAGCCCTTCAACACTTGATTCAGCATCCTCAACGACGAAATGACACTTCAACCGTGCGGGAATGAGTCCCGCAGTCGACTTAAAGTGGCTATCCGGACTCCTTCCTATCCGGAGATGCACTGTATCATTTCTTGGTGGCTTATGCTTTCTCCACCTTGTGGACCCAGTGCAACGAACCATATGAACTGCTTCCTCATTGCATTGAAAAGACATCACCGGAATTGCTACTGCGTTGTACCGAATGCATTTTGCATCGTTGAGACGACTGAAATACTGATCGTGATCGACGTAGTCTGTGAAGTCGGCAAATCTCTTGAAATACCAAGCAATGTGATTCTGTAGCTCCTCTTTTGGCATTGCACACCACTCGGCCAAGTCATCAAGGGTCTTGATTTCTGGTCGCGGGTTTTTCATCATCCGCTTGATAGGCGCTTTGGTTAGAGGCATATCATTGTCGCCACCTTGTTTCGCAGTGTTTGCATTCAGCTCTCGATACTGAAACACCTCCTTTCAGGCTTTCGTTCACACAATCTGGAAGGCGGCCTCATGACGATTCGATTGTCAGTATGCTTTTTTAAGATTCATCATCGCTTCTTCTGGGAGTTCAGTGCTTACATTTAAGAGGTTGCCAAGCTGGCGGATATGGTCAGAGAAGTGGTTCAGGAGATGCCTCTTCACAAAGTTGAAATCAGATTCGTTGACAAGATGTTGTGCAATTTCTGACTCGATCTGCTTTTCATCTTAGTCAATGCGATGACGCTTTTCAGCCACAGAAAGATTGTTCCAGATGGGGTGACTCTCCCGTTCCTCCTGTTTGTCCAAAGTAAGCGGCTGTTTGAAGTCTTCCGAGATCTTCTATGTAGATTTACTGGCGCGGAATCGACTGAAAACATCCTTATGACGATGAAACTCCTCCAGATAATTCTGCATGTACTCGATCGTGGCCTCAGTATGGTACCGGTACTGTGCCATAAGGTGAAAATACACTGAGTTCTTGACGTACAACAGGGCTTCTGTGAAGGGAATTCGTTGCCTAGCCAAAGTGTTGAAAAGAGTCGCGGCGAAAACTGTAACAATCACACGCCTGAGTGCTTTCATCTCCTTACCACTCCATTGCGTCACATGGCTATATGGCTTGTTCATTTGAGCAAAGCCAGGATATGGAGGCATCATCGCCCAGAGCTGGTTGAATTTGTCGATCCTGGAATGTTGTTCGAGGAATGACAATACCCAGTCCATCAAATGCTTAATCATACCGAGATGGACAGTATGGAGAATATCGGGTACGATAATAGTCGTCGGAGAGATGCACATCATATTCCAGAAGACCCCGTCTGAGGTTCCAACCGCTCGATCATCCAGCTATTGTCTTGCTTCCCGTCTCTCCGTCCCATCTCCTTGAGTCGCGAGTCTCATTTTTTGGATGTATCGCCAATAGTCTCTCAAATGCCACAACAATGAATTCCCTTCTCCAAACGACGATTTCGGTGCTTCGCACACAGAGCAATTGGGCTGCTTGATTGAATGCAAGTGAATGTTTCCGACGGTGCCAGCCGTCCATGCAGAGATGACAGGATAATATTGCTGCATCCGACTGGCCGCACAAAGCATAAGCTTTTCAGTGGTGAAAAGCGCGTCGAGAGGACCAAAAAATAGCTCAAAGACCTTCCTTAAAACCTCTCAATTGTCGATTTGTTGTTCCTTCACGGCAGTTGTTTTTCCATGTCCTTTGAAGTGATATTTCCGAGGAACGGGAAGAAGGGCAACAAGGATGCTTGCAAGATTTGAAGGCTTTGAACTAATCGTCGAGTCGATGTTTCCGAGACTCAAATATACTGGCCATTCCTTCATGTCACCCGAATAGTTTGTAAGATGTGTCTGGTCCGAACTGCCGAATAGAGGGACAATCGTAGCTCCAAGCAGCCGCCATGGCTAATAAATCGGTCAAAATCATTGTAGATATGACGAAATTCAACTAACGTACCTGTTCATTCCACCACCAGTCGCTTGATTTCACCTCTGAGTAGATACGTTCCTCAGCATCATTGAATTCCTTCGCCAGTGCATACGACATATGTTCCCTGAACGCAGGCTGTTGCATGAGGAACTCAATGCATTCAACAGGATTGCGGTAAAAGAAACCTGTGTAATCATCATCGCGAAGGTTGTTTGGATCGGCCAAACAATTGTAACACACTTTGCCGGATTTCGAAGACTTGATGCCCATTGCGTAGAACATTGTGTTCACCCTTTTGAATACAGTGTGCAAAGAAGTGAAGTTGCTGAAGGTTGCCATCGTAGGGTTCCTGAAAAGCTCGTTGATAGCTCCTCTGCTCAAGTTGTGCTTGACGCACCAGTGCGATAATCGATACTGCTCCTCACAATAAAACGGTGACCATAGATCGATTTCATCGTCGAAGATATCGAAATAGCTGTTACTAATCGGCTTGCCGGCTAGACGGTTGTCCAAGTGTGGAGTACCACAAATACGTGTCCGAACTGGAGGTTGCTCTGGGTCGGTACACCCATTCTCGCTGTCGGCTTCTGTATTGCTGGAATCATCGTCGGGAGGGTGAAGAAAAGGATTGTGATGCGGTTAATGAATGAATGGAAGTAGAATACAATCCTGCTCGATCGCAAAACCATCATCTGGCAGTTGTTTGGCTCATATGTATACTATTCTTACTTTGCGGTCGCGACGGAGGTGGGTAATCTAAGCCCCGATGTAGGAGTACGTCTTCGAGCAGTAAAGACACAGTTGACGAAGATCCATGTTTCGTTAGCAAAATGAACTGTCGCAACAACGTTAAAAAATGTGTTGATGGTCTTTTACCTACTCACACCATTACAAGCCGGCTGTCCTTGGAAAAAGCTGCACTGCGATTTACTTTTTCCAACAAGGGGTCATACCACTCTCATAGGATTTCTCTCATCCTCCTTCACACGTTTGCAAAGTGTTTACTCGCTCTCTCAATTTCAACATCCCTTGGATCTCGAAAAGCATACCGCATCTGCATTCAGCTTGTCACGGCGATTGTTTTGCACCCTCACAAGACCCTCCTACTCCCATTGCCTGACTTATGGTTGTCACTTTATGTTAAGTTCGTACCTTACATGAACCGTGCATTCTCCTTAGATCCCGACTCAGCGACGTCATCGCGGGGTACAAGAACTAGAGCAAGGACAAATGACTGAGATATGACTGCAGAGCATGCTTTTAGTTGTCTTTGTGATGAACTTAAGCGTTCAGTCGACCAATCAGGGCGCTTAGATGATGATATGCAAATTGCCTCCTAGCTGAATTGCAGCCAAGATGATGTCGCCGGATCAAGAAAACCCTCCAAGCTCATATATATGTTCGCCTGGCCTGCCCACCTTACTTACAATCTCCAGAACCTTCGACACACCCTCCTGACCTCTACTACCGCATCGCATCACCCTTGACGATATATTCAACACTCCCGATGCTTGTTTAGAGTAACAAGCATTCGATATCCACCACTCAATCATTGACCACTGTTGAGAACCTAAAATGTGATGTGATGCCTTCTGGTTGCCGAAATCAGTCGTCGCAGATGCTAATACAATCCAGATGCCAACTCTTCATGTCCGCATCTGGGCCGAGAACGCCAGTGTTGGAGTCAGCCAATGGGCAGCAGAAACCATGGGGATTTGGCAGCATAAGGGTGGCTTGACAACACAACAGATGGATAATACAGTGAGGGAGCGCGTCTGGGAGATTGCCCAGTCCATGAGCATCATCAATAAGCAAGGCGCCGGGCCCGAGCAATGGGATCTCCTAATTGATCGTTGCGTTACTCGAATCAGTGAACTGGAGTCCAAAAGGCCGCTTTGGAAACTGTAGATGGCAGACAAGACTAACCTCGATGGTCAGAAACTCAAGGCAGCACTGGACCAGTTCGCGGAGGTTGGCCTTCGCCGATAGAAGATTAGGCTCGAAGAAACCCCGACTAAGTAGAGGAAACTTGTGCACTTTGGTATTTATTTCATCGCCCCGATGCTTCTTTCGCTCTTCCTGATGATGTGTAGATCCAGAAGATGACGAGGAAGGAACCTCGGGTCACAGGTCTCCACCGATAAAGGTGCGTTGCGATGCCTCGAACTATTACCATGTCGAGCCATTTAGGTTGACCATCGTCTATGTGGATCCCGACATTGCTGGGAAGAGGGTGGGTGAAAACAATACTCAGCTATTCTCATGGCACTGGCCTGGGGATGACAAATCGATACTTCCGATAGTTACATCAATTGTCGATACAACCATTTTGTCAATCGTGAATGCTGCAATCGCCGGTCTGCCAGACCCCAGCCAGAAAATCTGGGAGCTGTGGGGCTGCCTGGAGGAGCCTAATGGAGATGGTGGCCCGTACGCCAGTAATTTTACCCCAATCTCCAATAACAATACTGCTGCCGGATGGGTAAAGGCAGCGATGAAATCAAGTAACCAAACGCTTTTTTGCGTCGTTTATGGTGGCCAACAAGCCGACGGCACAGATGGTGCCCAGACGCCTATGTGCGGTGGCCGCAGCTAGCTTCCTATGGATGAGATTCTCCCAGCTGGAACCGAGGATATGATCGACAATGTCGGGGAGGCATCGGATGATGCTGGTGAGACCCGGCGCCCAAATCCAAGAAGTTTCCTGATGACGAAAACAGGCTTCCAAAAGTTTGAACGGTAGCTTCAAAAGAGGATTATCTGACAGCAGCAATACCTAGAAGTCATCCGACACCGTGCTCTTGGTCTCTTTGCCGATTTCGAGCAAAGCGTTGTTGCTGATGAGGATGTGGCTTGGCTACGCGAGCACAATCACATTGTGAATCCTCCCACCACGGGCTCTTTGGCCAATATGATCCCTACCAGTAGCTGCCCAGCTGCAAGATGAGTTGTTGTCAGGATGGAATGCACTGGCTGGATGGTTGTTCAAAGATTCGCGTTGTGGGTGGGTATTTTTCTGGCACTTTGGAGGGTGGACGGATGGGTGATATTTTGGAGTGTTTTGGTGATGTTTTGGGTCTCTTTTTAACAGGCTTCCAAAAGTTTGAACGGAAGCTTCAAAAGAGGATTATCAGACAGCAGCGATACCTAGAAGTCATCCGAAACTGTGTTCATGGTCTCTTTGCCGATTACGAGCAAAGCGTTGTTGCTGATGAGGATGTGGCTTGGCTACGCGAGCACAATAACATTGAGAATCCTCCCACTGCAGGCTCTTTGGCCAATAGGAAGCGTACAAGCAGCCGCCCCGCTGCAAATTAGTCGTTGTGAGGATGGAATGCACTGGCTGGATGGTTGTTTAACGATATGCGTTTTGGGTGGGTGTTTTTCTGGCACTTTGGAGGGTGGACGGATGGGTGATATTTTGGAGTTTTCTGGTGATGTTTTGGGTCTCTGTTTGGTGTTTTGTTTATTTTATTATTACATCATTCATATTCATGCATGAAGAGCTGTGTTGAGAGTTCATGATGTTGGGATTGATCGTTGAGACGTTTATTGTTGGGAATGGCATAGTGGCAGCGATAGGACTCCGTGGATGGCTATCATGAAATTGGTAGTTCAGTATCTTTGCGCAGCAGAAGTCAGCCCGAATGATGACTGAAACGCGAACGCTTTTTAGCTCGTTGTGATAACCATCTTCGTCAAAGCAAGCCAATAAACAACCTTGCGGCATGCTTGTCACCTGCCATTCTTAGTTCCGAGTTCCCATCTATCCTAGGAGTTGGAAATGTGGGTGGCGGGACAAGCCAAGATCCTTGAATCGTCAACACGATGAAAAGACGCATCACGACGATGCTTTTAATCATATCAACGCTTTCTTTGCTTTACAGAATGCTTTTATTCATTTGCTCTACATTCATTCACATTTCCTTTAGTCACTCCTTTAATTTTTCGTACTTATCACTCGCCGCCTTTTTAAATCATGACAAAAAGGCGCCGCCCTTCTCCTCCTCCTCTTTCTTCCAGCACCAGGAGAAGCGGACAATCTATCCACGATGAGGACCTCGATGACGATCTCTGCACGATACCCGACAATGACATAGATCGTCGAGATGACATTTCAGAATCCGATGACGAGCCTGTTCGGCGACCATCGAGGAATGCAATAGGCAAGTAGCCATCAAAAGATTCCTTCACGTCAAGATTTGGAGAATGAGTCGCAGCAACTCAATAAACTCCTACGTCGGCGCAACCCCTACATCCTGAGCGTCGGGCGGTCTATACTGTCTCGGAGGAGGAGGAAGAACGCGAGCCTGCACCACTGGCATCCAAGATGGTATCCAATCAAGCGTTTGAATGATTGAATCCGCCCACTAATGTATATATTTACAAGAGGAAGGATTCAAACGAAGCTGGTGAGCATTTGGTTGCATGGAAAGCTGGAAATCTGTGGCAATATGAGCCCTTTGTTGACGACTTTACCAGCCTCATTGTCGGCGCAGAATACAATGCCCAGACAACCCTTTCAGGCGTTCCGGCGATGGTCATGGCACATGTGAAGCGTATAGCTATCAATTATGTGAAGTTTGTGAATCCCTTTGCCACGAATGCAGTGAAGACCGCCCAGATTCATAGTTGGTGGTATGAGGAAATTGCCAGGATTGATCCAGCCCAGAGAAACTCAGACCCTCCACGTGCCTCCATTTCAGTGGTAAATGAATTATCTCAACGATTGTTTTCATCGCTGACATTGTGCATCAGGCTCTCGCAAAGATTACTTACTCCCGTGCAGCAATGGTATACCGGTGCAAGACCTTAATCAACTCAATTTATGGATTTCAATCACAGTCGCCTACAGAGATCCGGACAATGGTAGCCTGGCTATTGGCCAAGGACAGGTTTACATGCCCCACAAACGTTCGTGAGGTAAGTTCAAAGTTCGCTTCTTGATTAATTGTAGTCTTGACGATCAATTTAGGTGTGCAAGTTTCGATTTGCAGCGACTGAAATTGTGGATCTTATTCACCGGACATACTTCTATGGCATACGACAAATGGGAATGAAAGATAGATCATTCATTGATAAAATCAACCTGACATTAATTGCCCTCACGGCAACGGCCATCCACCATTGTCTGTCGGCCTGGAAAACAGGCGAGTTTAGTGTCCCGCCAGAGTTTCGTCCGGGAGGTGGAGCACAACGTAAGTGCCATACAAGACACATTAATCACACGGTTAATAATGCATGCCCAGATGTATTTCGTCGTCTCGATGCGGATTTTCGTTCTTCCTCGCCAGAGGTTCATGCCAAAATGATAGACAATATCCGCAGCATGAACCACCGAAGGATCCTCTCAACTAGTACAGACCCAGCGATGGCACAACCTCACAACGATCGGGGCAGCTTTCATGAGGGCTTCCTTGATTACATCCCAGAGGGGCTGATAGAGCAGCCCGACAATTCTTTTAATCGTCTCAGCAGCATTGTTGCTGCTACTGAAGCCAGTATGCGATTCTCAGCTGTTCTGACTGCCATCGCCAGCAGCAGTCAGCCCGTCCCCCACAGTGACAGCAACAGCAACAGCAACGACATCACCAACATGACCAGAGTTGAGAATATGGGATGAGTCGATGGAAGTACGAGTGTAGAGGGTGCGATGTCGCTTGAAGGTTAGGAATGGTGTCAGTGATCGGATTTAGGATTTCCTGTGTGTGATATTTCATTCTAGCTTTCGTCGATATATCATAATAGTAGTAAATGTAATAGCACTGATGGTTTACTGAAGTCTGATCTCAAACGCGTGAAATCATAATCGCGACAATGCATAACCCTCCCGCGACAAACTGGAAGCTACTGACAATCTCGTATCAACTAATCAAATATTGTGAACCACTTCTGCATGGTAACTATCTTTGGTCAAATTAAGCCATGAGGGTCTTTGAAAACGAGAACTACACGCTTCATTGAATGTATGGAGAGAGTGCTATCATCATCGCGAGGACTAATCGAATTGGGCGACGTCGGAGTATGCTGAGGATGATTTCTGATATTGACAAAGGAAGTGTGAACCATTCGTCAAGTGCTCGTTGTCACATTTGCAAGCGTGGGTACACTGGTCGTGACGCTTGAAAACAGCATCGCGACGACTCAAAGAACACTCTGGAACAGTAAAGCAATGCCATATTTCAGGGAAACCTCGATTTCATTGTTTTTGAGTTCGTGGGTACAATAAACTAAATAAATTTAATGAAGGAGATTTAGTTTTTGCTGATGTATGTGCACATCAATTAACGATACTCGATAGGGCAGGTACGACTGCAGATCAAATCGCTTAAAACCCTATCATATCCATCTCTCCGTCCATGCAGGTTGTTCCTACCACTGAATTGCCATATCCCCTTATATTCTCCCATATCATTCCTATTATTATCCCAGATCTCTTTTTCTCATCAAACTACTACTATTATTGCCAAACATGAAGAAAGTCAACCCTCTCTATCTCTCCATTCTATGAGCATGAGATAACAACAAGTACAACATCCACCCAAGATTGACTATTTCACAGCCAGTGTCCCTTCATTCTGACAATTGCATGCTAACCCCTGAACAAAGCTTCCCCTCCAGGCATTCATTCCAATAGATTGGCCACCACTAGCCAGTTTAGGATAACAGCTTACAGTCAACGTCAACTCAGCACACTCCCATGGATGCAAGTGTTCTAACCAATGATTTGGGTCTCACCACCAGTCATATCTCACTGTTCTCCAACTCCATCTCCAAACTTACATAATTATGGCTTCAAAGTATAACTTGAAGTTTACTCAATTCCACTCTGCAGTTACATCTCTGATTTTCTTCAATACAGCCTCCCATGTTATCTTCAATCTCACGCGATCGCACCCTGCAATTTCATCTCCAAAATCAAAAAGTGACTCTCCAGCCTCCATCAATCTTTCTGTTCTATTGCATCCGCAAAAGTTCAGTGACATAAATACATTTTGCAGATATTGCGTTGTTAATTAGTTGTCTGAATATCTATAACCCACTCTTCTCTGCTTGTAGATTCTTCTGCTCCGCAGTCCACATGTTCATAAATGTTTGAATTGATGGCTATTTCAGACTGCTGCTCATCTCACTCAAAAGGATAATCTCCATGCAGTCCCAGTTGAATGGATTGAAAACTTGATGTAATTTGTCAATAATGTTGTTCTGATAATATTCCACACAGTGGAATATTGCTGACATAGTTATGTTTGAAAATACCACAAGGTTATATCTGGCTTCTTTTTGCAATTGCACTTCCCAGCTGGTGTTCCGTACCTGGTTGTCTTGAATTTCTCTTACCTGCTTGGGTAAAGACTTGCTCAAACATTTCATTGCGAACAACTCTATTGATATTCGACATGTTTACACTGAATTGTGCATATTTTTGAACAGTTGCCTGTTTTCCAACATCACTACAATATCAGCCACTACTATCCCACAAAGAAACAGTCCAGCTCTCAACTTTTTGCTCTATGTTGTTCATCTTAGTATATGATGGTGCAATCCATTGCATCCAGAAAGAGACGTTATTTCTTTCTTCGATTTGTTAAATGTTCAGAAACATTCGTGCTACATCTGTTTTGTCAATTTTATAATATGTAACTCCAATTGGTTAATACTTATCAGAGCCCTGTCTTCAGAACCCTCCATAGTAAATGAAAATTGTTTCTGATTATTCACATTATAATTATCAGTCGAAAGTTCTGGTATTGGGGTCAAGTCCAGTAGATCAGCACTATAAGTTTTCTCCTGTTCAGAGGCAGACTTAAATCTCATTCAAGGGAGGTGTATAAATTGTCTCACAGTTGCACCACTAGAAGGTACTTTCATAAGAATGCTAATGTATATAAATCAAATAACAGAATTGTAAACTGGCCAATCTTGTGGCGTAGAATATATACCTGTAGATGGAGTACCTTTGAATGTGTATTGTCATAGTGCAAGGTGACATGTGAGGCATACTGTTACTGCTAGTAAGTGTGTGTGGAATATAAATATAGTACACAAGGTAATAGATGTCAAATGATGCAAGAGTATTAGAATGTTACTATACAATGAGAATGGGATTATTCAGTATGATTAAGAGGTAGTTCATATATTACAATATAGTGTGATATGGCATAATTAAAGTCAGCAGGTTTTAGTTATTGGTGTGTTAGACCATGATTCAGAATGCAAAAGGTACAATACAGTAGGAAAAATAGTCGAGATATAAAACATGATCTAGATATACAGTATGGTTGCTGGGTATTGGACAATATTAATTATATCTTTCTTGACTGTTACTTTTCATAATCAAAACAAGTAGTGACTTTGTAAATTGACTGTTTGATTAGGATTGATCTTCTGGATGAGAGAATTCAGCTAGGATGTGTTCAATTAAATCATATTCTTATATTATCAGATTTTGATTCTAGCATGTACTTCTGAATCAGTTTAAAAATTCAGTTTCACCTGTTATGAATTGTACTTGTAGTAATCCACTTACTGTAAGTATTGTCCTGAACCTTGTATCTCATTGTATTCTATATATTTAACCTCCAAGCAAATTTATATTTATATGTGCAACAAATATATCAATCAATTAGATTCATTAACTGTGTGTATTTTGCATAATTTTCAATATTATTCTCTCCATATACGTGTTCAGCAACAACCTGAATTGCAACCGTTATATTAATTAGCTTGATCATGCCAGATCACTGTATTGTACTTCAGAATCCACACTAATAATTGTGGTTAGTACTATTTACACTATTCACAATCATTCTGAGAAACCGCTCTATCTGAAAATTTTAATCTCGACAGAGAATTCCTTTTCTTAACATTCATAGAAATAAAGTTGCAATACATGGATGTTGAATTAGTGTATATGATCCAGATTGCAATACTTGATCAAATATAATAGCTTACATTGTAGCTTTTGCGAAAAGTAATTCCAAAGAAACTCATCTTAGCAAATACTACTGCTGTGTAACTAATACAATAATGACATATACTCTGTTGGTTATAGGATTGGTTATCATTCAAGTTATTGCAGTTACACTTTTATTGCCCAAACTCTCTACTACTGTGTAGCTTGATATCTGATTTGCCACTTTGTAATTGTTCTAATTTCACATTAGAGAAAGAGTATTATTAATATCACTTGATAATCGGATGAAAAATCAGGATATATTCGCTTGTTGAAAACTTTTCAATAGGATTCAAATCATATACAATGAGGTCAGTATAGTTACAAGTGATTCTCCTCTGGTTCAAATAGTACTCTAAATTATCCAAATATACCAATGCAATTTATTAGTACAGAAATATATTCTATATCAGTCAGTTGCCAATTTGAAGTAAGGAAACCACTTTCCGTCAACTTGTAACCATACTGTGATGAATCTTTAAATTGTTAACTGGCAGAGTCAGCTTGAGAAAGCATGCAGGTATCTAAAATGCAATAATTCTTTGGTGGAATTTGAGAAGGAATTGAAAAATAAGACATGGGATACCAGTGAAACCAATGAAATAGTAAGGTTTCTGAGAGAACAACTCAGCAATATTTTGATGTTGGCAATGTGTATAGCTCTAGCTGCTTCCAAGGTTCCAGAAGGACAAGAAAGTAGATAGGAATTTTCTAATTTGATGAAATTTTCATCATTCTTTAGAAGATTACTCAAAGTCTATATTATTCTAATTTGTATACTGTTTCAAGATAATCCTCTAACATTCCATAACAATGAGTCAAAAATGGGGTATATATAAAGCTGACTGTAAGTATATTGATAGTATGCATAGTTCCAAATATACAAGTTGACTGTATGATAGCTGTGAATAATTAAAATGGTGTCTCACCATTTTAGAAAGCAGCTTTTGGACTTTCCAGCAAAATAGCAAAACAAGAGGATATATTTTAACTTAAGCAAAAACACTGAGAGTTATCATGGTAGTATGCTGAGTTGAAATTGGTCAAAAATGTTGCCAATATAAATGTATTCACAAAGTGAAATAGTTCAAAGATGGGACAATGTGAAGAAATGTATTACTCGTTTCCATATCCAGATTATTCTGATGACATTTTCTTACGTCTTATTCATTTGGTGACAAGGAATATTCAGCTTCAACTATACCAGGTCAAGTATCTTGTTAGAATACGTGGGGTAAGGAGTTTTAATTCATCCTCGACACCCCCTTCCATGACGGTACATTCAGCAGTAGTTGTGGCTTGAATGGACTGAAAACAACAATATCAGGGCCTCTGAATGGCTGCTCAGGCCAGAGGGAATAATTACCTAAATACAGAGAAAAAGTATTTAAAGTTGTGAGATGTTGGTATTATGGAGAGCTAAAATGTAGGGTGGTAGATTGTACAGCAATAGAAAGAAGACGGCATGAGAGGGGAGCTATATTGGATTGATTAACGACATAAGAAATAGATCCGTTCTCCGTTGGATTGGGAAATAATCAAATCAAGCTGAATGTAATACAACTTCAGTTGATGAAACGGTTCTAGAATTAATGGTTTAGGAGTTCATGTATTTCAATTCAGCAAGTAAATATTTAAAATCAATTAATTGATAGGCAACATTTAGTTCAGAGTTAGTAGTTGACTAGAAACGACGAAGTGATACAAACAGATGAACCGATTGATTCTGGAACTATGGTCATTGTGTTCTTGTATGACAATATTAGTTGTCATAATTAGGTGTACCTACAGCAAGTTGTGCATTTGAAACAAGTCATAGTCATCATTTGAAAAGTGATAGATTCAGTACAAATTATATGCCGTGCAAAATGTTCAGATACTGGTATACCATTATATGAAGTTATTGCCTGTGATAGCAAGTGAGCTTGGATACTACTCAGTTATATTCAATCCACAATAATTGTGACCAAATTATACTACATATTATTTTTTTTCATACTATCAATTGTGGAGTTAAAAAACAGCTATACAAAGAGCTAAAACAGATCAGTATTAACACATAAAATCCGATCCACACTTGCTGAACTGATACATATTATACAACAATGATGGTTCATATCACTAATTATATTATTCAACTCTTTTTGATATAAGATTATCATGTTCATTGCAATTTTAATGTAATCAACCCAACTCTATAAAATATTAACAATGCTATCAATTGTACTAGTATTCAATAGATTCAATTCAAGAGCTTATATCTCACTGGTATTATAAGGAGTTATCTTAATTCAATCTACTACTTACGGGTTGGATGCACACTTCTATATCTGGAATTGTCTGCAATATATCCCACAACGAATGAGAAATACCCATGTGGAGAATATTGTATGCAATATTGACGAAACAAGTGATTCATCTGTGGATCACATTGGAAGAAGATATGATTCGGGGAATCTTACATGAAGTAAGATTCTGAAATGTACAATCTGTATTATTTGCCAACGAATCAGGAGTACTTTGAATATATCTATCAATTACTGAGAGGGGGAAGGTACAATGATTTGGATATCATACCCATTGAAACTGAACCAGAATATTTGTATTATACTACGAGGAGCAACACTCTATATTACAATTCATATTAGAGATTAATATTGTGAGCACTTAGTATGAGTAGAAGAATATTAAAAAACATTTTGTATATAATCCGGTCTGTTCAAATCTTGAGCAATTCAAATAGGAAGTAGTAATACTTCCACAAGTTTCTAAGAATATGTAAATGACATAATTTAATGACCATAAATTGATATCACATCTATAAATCTGGTTACTATTCATATGAAGATTCTATGGACGAACATATCGAATATATCCAGTGAGTGATTATTGCATCGTTTCAAGTACAATGCTGCCTAGAATTTAGAGAGGAAAATTTCGATGAAAATATACCACACATGCTGACCTTGATTCCGTAGACAAATAGTGACTCTGTCAAATGAGAAAAGGTTAAAACTTTCTGCAAATGTAAAAAGCAGATCCAATCAAGCATCTGATAATGGAATAATTTTTTGAAGTACAATAGTATATAGGGTACAACAACCTGTACTGGAGGTTGATAATACAATTTGCAGATCCAGCTGAACCCATTACTCAACATACAAAGAAACATTAACAAATCCTATCCAGGAGTTTTGATAATGCTGTATCCCCCACTGTTGTATTCCAGAAGTCATTATTGAATCCTTTGAATTTGGTTACAGCTGTAATCGAGTTTTGTAACTGGATGATGATAAAGAAATACTACACCTCGTAGTATAGTACAGGAAAATCTATGCTCTAGCTGAATGTAATGAATATATGACTTATTGCAATTATAAAGACTGTGGGACGAATGGAGACTTGAGTGCAAAGAAACATAACATTCTTTTTAGCTAATAATGTACCATACAGAGTCTGCAGTCTTTTATAATCAAATAACTTATAAATTAATACCAAGCCCAGTAGTCTAACCTTCTACCACATTTTCATTGTCTAACCAAGCACTGACCCGGATAATAGAAAGGGAAAGTGAATGCTATTACAAGTAACCCTGGAAACCTCTCTGTGAAGGAAGAGATAAAATGTTAAAAAATATAGAACATGTAGTTTGAAAGACATAGAACTTACCAGAATAGCTATGCTTATTGGCAGATAGTATATCTATATTGCACATTGGTATCATTTCCCAACTTTTTGGAGAACTATTGCATAATATTTCATTATCAATAAAAATAATCCAAGTTTTGAAAAGTCATCAACATCTTACAGAGATTACAATTCATAAATAGATAATTAATAACTATTGAATATAATACTAATAGAAGGAATACAGAATGGAATTTAGCCAATTATTACTCAGTCTTATAAAGGGATAGTATTATATGACTCTTGCCATTCATTTAGAATGAGTAAAAGTCATAGATTCTGAATACAGTGAAGTACTAGAATATGATACAAAGCAATAACAACAATTATAAGAAGAATGGTTATAATTCATGCTATCCCTGTAATGTAAGACATTCCAAGTTCCAAATTTGTTGTCTACTTTCCATAATACATAATCTTTTGGAAGACATTAACTGATTCTTTTGTCTCACAGCCAGAGTGCAAAGAATTCATTGTACTTTGCATTGAAGTTGACAGATTGACCACCATTGGAGATTAGATCACCAATATTATCTTCTTTGACTCCAATATGTAGGCCAATTGCTATTCTATATATGTATTGTGATTTTACAGGGTGTTAGAATGTATTATATCTGATGGTAGATGGTAGTTTATGTCTGTATACTCAAAAACACTGTAAACATGCCTAGGCGGACAATGGAACCCAGCACCTACATTGTACTCAGAAACTGCCAGATGAATGAAACAAATTATTGTGAGTATAGGATAGTATCTCAGGATCTTTGTTAGTTATCAGATGGATAATTGGTTTACAAGAATATACATGGCAATGTGTTTTATGAATAATCAGTCTTTTAAAATATGAAGTACACAGTCTGGGTTGCAGTACAATCAACAGAATCTTGAATGATGTTCATAAATTTCACATAATAAATCCATGATGATCCAAATTTTGATAACATTTGAATCACACACACAGTATACTAGATCGATCAACATCTTTGGATTGTAATGCAGTACATCAAAGACACACCGGAGTAATATACAAATGGATTTTAAAATCCTGGACTGAATTGCCCACATTTCTATAGTGTATAATCTATAATCTGGTAGATTTCAATCAGCTATTCCTTCTGCCAATTTGGTAACATCTCAGTTCAACAGCTATATCATAATGGACATTATCTTACATATGCAAGATGGTACTACACACCTCTATCCCAATCCAGGAAGTTCAATGTATATGTATGATGGATTCTGTACAGCATGCTCAAATACATATATAGAATATTCCCTTAACAATACAAGTTAATGTTGACTGACAAGATATATACTAGGTCACAAATGTTAAAGACTTGTAAATGCGCGAAATATAGTTAGAGTATATCATGTATGGAGAAGTTGATAACATCTTTACAGCGACACAAGCCACATTTATAGACAGATAAATTCCTATTAATAACCTGAAATCTTAGTACATAATAGCCAATGAGAATTGAACAATGTCGTGGAGTGTCTTCAGATCTGAGCATGGCATAGTGTCATTGGATAAGCTTTCAAGTGATGGGTACAATTATTAGTTGTGAGTAAGAATGGAATTTAGGTATAGTACAGATGATTAAAGTTAAAATGAAATGTTGGAATATTGTAATATAAATTGATAATGGGAGTGGGGTTATTGAGTACTATTCAGGGTTGGGCTAATGTATTGTAACATCGTGCAATATGGTATAGTAATAGTAATAAGGGATTAGTTGGCTAATATTAAGATTATGGTTCAGAATTTGAAAAGCATAATTAGGTACAGGAGATATTTTCAAGGAAATGGACAAGCCATATATACACCGAGGTTGTTATGTAATAGATGATTTCCTTCACTTTTCACTATACTCAATGTGTGGTAAATCAAGACAACCAGCAATTTTGAAAACCCAATTCTGAATTCTTGTTATTTCTATAAATATCAATAACAGTTATAGTGTATCTGATTACATTTTGTTGTACTATTATGTTGTATGGATTATATCCATTACATATAATATGGAAGCTGTTCAAATGGAACTATTTGATGTATATAATATTGACATAAGAGGCCCTTGAACCCATCCCAATATCGACAACAGAACAGAAATATCTCAGTGGCTCAGTGACAAGATTGACAATGAGGATGTCCAATATTTATGGTATGATAGATTTAATAAAGACTGGATGGTAATAGTTGATATGAAAAGAGTTAAGAAAATTGGAAGAGTAGAGAATAGGAATTGGAAAGTTGTTTAACTACACTGTCAGATAGAGGGGTTCATAATACATACTGCTGATGGTTATTTAACACACTGAAATGATTGTTTTCAAAAGAGAGCAAATTGTGGTTTGGATATTGTAGAAGCAAGCCACTGAGGTATCAACTCACTGGAAAACATAAGCATGTGCAATATGTGCCTTCCATGAGGCCGTTGTAGATAGTGTCTAATAGTATATTTAACAAATGGCATTATAGTATCCTATTGACTTGGGTGTTGACTAGATCTCTATGGTTTACCCACAATTATATGAGTATATTTTTGTACATAATGCTGTATCCCTCAACCTTGGCTTCACAGTTCCAAATGCACATTATTGCATACTCCTCAGTATCCACCCAGGTATACTCCCAAGTACGCAGTGAACTATGTACTCGATTCCACTCAATAATACACTCCCAGCATCTATGACCCTATTTTTCAAAGTACACTTTCAAGATGGTCCTCAGTATGCCAATAAGATTTTCCCTAGTATATTCCTTACTATGCTTCCAAGTACATTCCCAAATATGGTCTCAACTACCATCCCAGGTATACTCTTATATATACTCCCAAGTACCCTCTCAAATACACTGCAAAATGTACTCACTTGCTCACTCACAGCATGTATGACTGTACATGCTCAAGTATGTACTCTTCCTCTTCTCAGTGCACTTGATAGCACACTCCAATTCTGTGTAGTTGTGTACTCCCAACTATGCGGCCAAGCATGCTTGTCAGTATGCTCCTGAGTGCACTAGAATGCATACTTCTGGTCTGCATAACTCTACACTCCCAAGTATGCACTCAAGTATGTACCAAAATGCACTACATCATACTCTCTCAGCCCACTTGGCAGTATGCTGTCCAGTCTGCACCACAGAAGTACATGCTAGAACTGTGTATATGTACGGAGAATTGTCCACACCTGAATAAAGACACATTATGAGTCACAAGTGGCCTGTACCAAGTTGGTAATGGTGGGATGTACAGAGTGGGGGGGGTATGTTGGCAGAAATGAGGATGTTGGTCGATATCGGAGTTTGAATCTTATCATTACTAGACCCTCCAAGACAGGATCTTACATTGTCACAAGTACATGGTGCGAAACATTTGGGGCTTTAATACTGCAGGAATGGTTGACAATTGATCATGGGGCATACTGATCTGTGACTCAGAGTGTCAAATGGATCATTTGATCTATTGCCTACTGAATTTGATTATCTGTGTGCTTATTTGGTTCTATGATGGATGAGATATCAGCAATGGCACCGGCAATTGCATTCGGAACAGTGATTTTGATGCGCTGGAATTACTTAGTCACGTAGAATGCCCATTTGAATAACAAAGTTTCCCCAGATGCGCAGGTCTCCATTAGCCATAGCTTCCACAAGCTCAGAGTTTTGCTTCAGTCTAATTCTGTCCCATGGATACTACTTAATCAGCTGTGTAAATCTGTGCACTGTAGCTCTTCCAAGCACATTGTGCTCAAGTATTACTTTGTTGCTCAGGCACTCCATAACATTTCAATCAGGTTGTCAACTAGGCACTCAAGCTCTCATATGTGAGTGGCCTCCCAAATACACTCTATGCAAGTGTGGTTGTACTACTGGTATAACTGTAAAGATTACTGGGAGTGGAAGATGGGTAGAGGTTATTCTCTATCAATCAACCAGCTGCCTGCAATAAATTGGACTGTGGGCCTATTTGCATCTCTCATTAAATGGACAATAGATAACTTCCAATTGTATATTGTATAGGGGTAAATATTAAGCCAGATATAAGCTTTATATGTACATCAGCAACAACCCTAGTTTCCATCAGAAACACATGGGTATTCCTGGCAGCTCTGATGGCTCTGACGGAACCTTGTACCCTCTGACAGAGAATCGCATGCTGCCCGTCACCCAGGTGACAGGTCGTGTTGCATACTTACCTCCTTCACATTGTGCCAGGAATGCGGTGATGTATACGCACCATCAGAATGACACGTGTGTTACACTCTTCTGAGTGGCTCAAGTGATGCTGTATCCATTTGCACGATGCCTCTCGATGGATAGGTCTTTCTCCGGCGAAGTGCCACATTGTACCTCTCCTCTATCGCGATATCTCGGATGCCGCACTCCCCACATATATGTTTAGCTTTGAGATGTTGTTGCTGATTGCAATACAGTCTTCGCTTCGGATACATCGCTGGCCTTTGCATTGGCTTCGCCATTATTGTATTTCACAGATCTGAAATATACTTTCCAATCTTCACACTCCCAAATACTATGCCCTGAGTCCTCCACATTCTGCATTGATCCATCATTGGCTTGCGATGCTTCTTGCTCCTCATCCGCATCCGTAACATCGCCATGATTGCCCTCATACCTGTCGACATCAATGGTTCCCAGGACAAACCACTCGAGCTGAGTCGCGGCCCCTCATTAGTGGCTCGTGGTCCGGATGGCATCACGCTGGTTGTGCGAGTCACCTCCATATGCATGATCCCCAGTGCCCTGTGGCATCCCGAAATGCAGTTTGTCATCCGTGATATTGTTGTCTATCGGGATGTTTAGGTCAGTACTTCAGATCTCATGCTCCTCGCGCGCCACTTCAGAGAATGACTGGTCAAGAATAGCATTGTCAACACATGCTGCGTCCATGGTGATGACCACGCCAGGCATCGGGTTCTCTGCCTGTTGGATCTGACGCTTGGCTGTAGCAAGAGTGTTTTTATACACCCTCCGAAGGTAGCTCTCCAGTGGTGTGTTCCAGGTATTCATTAAGAATATTTACATGTCTGCAATGCGAGGCGATGTTAACAACCTGCGACCCGTTGCATCCCAGCAGGATGCTTTCCTACCACCGTCATTCTTGTATCTGAAGCAGTTTGCGGGATCAGATCTGCCAGCTTTCAGCGTTGATTTGGAAGCGTTCGGATGAACACCTTTGTTCTTTTGCCACTCGAGGAGAGCATGGCGCAACGCGGCGCACGTAAACATGATCAGTGGCAAGTGTATAAGACTGTCCTTGTGGTCAATCATGGAATTATACAATCCATCAGCACACTTACTGCAGTTATTTGCCTGATGACACAATTTGATGTGGATAATCCTCGGGAATGCTTCTACCTGGAAGTGAAGTGGCCACTGGCCATTCGTTAGTAGCTTTCGACTCTCTCTGCATTGTATTTGGACCACACACACCACCTTCCACACGCTCCGCTGCAAGGAAAACGATACTAACTGACTGCCCGAAGGGAATGAATGAATTCCGAACACTCCGCCTCAGATTCAACGCGGTTGAGATCATAATGCACTGCTATATTGTCCCTTCCTGATTGAAAACACCTGGTTTTAACCTTATCGACTTGTGCTCAAACCTGCTACTGGTTTGAGTGTGTAATATTCAATGTGCGCCGTTGCTTCAGCATACCTCTTTCAAGATCTCCTCTGTGTGTGCCTCAAATGCTAGGAACGAAATGTTGTTTTGCTGCATGGCGGTGGTCCAGTACTTTGCTGTAATCTGTGAGTGTGGGGCTTCAGCTAATGCTTTCGCAATGCGTCGCTTTGCATAACTTACCATCTCCAAGTCGCTTGCACTCATCAACAGCTGTCTGTTTAACATGTAGAGCTCCAGGAGTCAGCCTATTGCAAACACAAGACACGTAATGTCTGAGTGTACAAATGTATGGATGCTGCGACTGCTGGCAACCACTAATCAATGTGTAGACACCGCCTCAGGTAGCAGTTACAACTGCCTCTGTCTCTGATTCCTTCTGAGGCTCGTGGTCGCTGTGGATTTGTAATGATTGCGTGGGCTTTTGGTATAGGGATGGCGGTCAGCAGGCTGTCAAGACAGCTGAGAGGAGTGGGAGTGCTCGTATTGCCGGGTGGAGCGCAGGATACAATGCAACGCATTGAGTCCGTCTGTGAGGTTTCTCCAGGAGCTAGTGTGCTACGACTGCTTACTCCCGGCATGGTGGTTGCAGTCTTTATTGACCCTCACTTGGCACCGGACAGGGTGGAAATCAAACCTTGAGGCATAGCTGCAATGTGGGAATTGTTCAGTGAAGATGAGGGGGTGGAGTTCTCACCTTGGATTGTAGAGGCTACAGAACTCACTCCTTCAGAAGAATACCTCTCGCATGCCGGTACGGAAACGCATCTCGGAGCAGGGGGAAGTCGAAAACTCCCCAACAGGCCACCATCTGGTTGTTATGACGATTAGCAACATTTCGAACATTTCATACAACTGAAGTCGTGTCAGGGTGTGGGCTTTGGGAAGACATTGCTCGATATAGATGTTCAACTTTAAAAATGCAGCAATCATGTCTTTTGCATGGATATGCAATGGCAGGCGAAGTAGACTCCAATTTAAGCAACGAGGTTTGGAGTGAACTAAAAAAGGAGGCGCGGTGCAGACCGTGCTAGACTCTAAAATCTGACAATACTCGGGGACGAGATCCCTTGAAATGCATTCAACCATGGGGTTAACTGCCATCAGATTGAACTGAGATCAAACTCAGCAATGATATTCACTGTTACACCAATGGCTGAAGGTCTATTTGCACTGCTTGAATGGTGTTTATCCTTTGATGGCATGATGATCATACTATTGCACTCCTGCTTGGCACGATGCTTGGAACCATCGATTGTGTATATCTTCAGCTTTCCGGTGGGAATCCCCCGTTGGCAGAGCTAAAAGAATTTCAAAGTGAAGAATGACGTATTCTCTATCCTATGACATCAGTTGTGTGTGCTTTTTCCACTGCTTCGTGTGTTGGTAGCCATATGGGATGGTTGCACAGTGGCGACAACCTGAGAACACCGCACCTTGCTCCGAGATGCACGAGGTAGGAATGGAACAGGTGGTGAATGATGCAAAAGCAACACCCGGTGTCATGAGCTATCCTAGCAGTGAGTACTAAATCCTGTATCGAGGATTCTGATCAAGAAGGTGCCTAGTGGTTTTGCAAGATGATGGCTGGGTCGTTTTGTGTTTGTTAACCAACAAAACGCAGGATATGAATCAAATATATCATATATCACAAGTTGAACCAAGAAATTGCAGGAACTCGAGTATATATATCCCTTCTTCCTGCCTACACCACCATTCGCTTATCCACCGATATTAAACACACCACAAGCATCCTGCACAATCTCGACATCACGTGACTTGCACAAAACAACGCCTCATGTTCGAAAACACACCCGATAACCCACACCACTTTGTAAGTTCCTCTTGGATTCCCTTCCACTACATGCAACTGTGTCATAATGCTGAGGCCTCAGATGTAGATTCAGGTTCAACTCTTGGTGACTGCACCTAAGGGCAACTGCTGAGGAAAGTGGAAGGCAACTGCTAGGGTCAAAATGCCGACATCGGGTATGAATCGACGCCAGTCATTGAATCGGGACCGTATCAAGGAATTCATCCCGGAAGACATCCATCGACTCATAGGGATACACAATGTTTGTGCCGTCAAGGAAGAGAGGGCATTGGACATCTTTTATGATATAATCTTTCCTGATCCAGTCCTGGGTTGCCACTGTTCACAATTCCAGCTGGTGTGGCCGCACCACCGGAGCAGGTGTTCGGCTTTTCGGGAGTGGTGAGCAGCCTTCCGCTCACACATGGAGCAAATGTTTAACATACCCCGCGACAAAATGAACAATTCAAGGTGGGATACCCACCATGCTTTCAGGGATCGAGTCAAGTGCTCCAATCTGCAGATAACCAGCTCGGGGAATGTTGAACACACCGGCGAGCATTTCACTCAGTACGGTAGCGATGATCTCTGGGCACAGAGTGAGCCACAAAGCTGCCGGCAGTACGATCCAGCCGAGTTCCAGGCCGTTAGACCGCTGAATTGTGATGGTATACTCCACAAGGATGATGATGATGGGAACGAGGTGAATCGAAGAGCGCCGAGCAGTGTAAGGAGCCAGTGGGGTGATCGCAATGATGATGACAATGGCGAGGGTGAGGAGGACACACCGGTTGCTGAGACAGGGACCGGGTAAGAGAAGGGAACACAGGATTCGAAGGGGAAGCGAAGGCATCAGAGGAAGTGAAGGGGTTGGGGAAGGGGAATGGTACAGGGAAAGGTAATGTGGCACAAACCCCAGGGGGAGATGATACCTCTGAGGCCATTGTGTTGCAGTTGCAGAAGAAAATGTATGAGGCAGACCTGGACACGGAGGGGTAACCAGTGTGGAAATTTTTTGAGCCTGCAGCATCGCCAGCCATGACAACTTCCTCAGACGATGATACCGACTCTACCGGGGAGTCGGATGGCCAGTATGACTCAGACCATGATCCTGATGTTGATATGTGCATGGAGGATGATGTGTGCAAAACGTACGGCATGGATTTAGACAGCGATGTGGATATCCTTAGTGAGGGTGACCATGAAGAGGAGGAAGATCCAAAGGAGGAAGATGACGTGGAGGAAGATGAGGCAGAGGAGGATGAGAATGAGGAGGAGGATGAGGATGAGGATGATGGCAAAGAACCTCAGACGATTGCCCAGGGAGAGATGGCAAATTCAGTGGCTGATGATGTTGATACCATGGTAGACGATCAACCAATCATACTACCTGACCAAGGCCAGCAGATGTGGGAGCATACCTCATGGCGACAACCTCCGGTACCTTCTCCATGGCCACAATCCCCAGAGCTTCGCCCACCACCATGCACTCCAGAGACTCATCCCCTCAGTGGGCTGCAGTTGATGGGGCTCGGGACTCCACAAAAACCTCGGCAGGCAGTGCCAACTCTGCGAGGAGATGAGGCAGCTGGAACACCTCCGATATGGATGTGAATCAGACACTGGTTGAACAATCGGCAGCTGGCGACTGTCTCCCCAATGTCCTTCTCCCCGATGTCCCTCTCCCTGAGGCGGTCCCGTGTGGCTTGATAGGCAGGGAGTGAACCAGTTCTCGCGATGCAGATGAGGTGATGGTTGTTGCATTTGTGTTAGGGAAGGGCTCTTGTCTTGTTCATTTCCGTTATTCAAATCAATGCATCTCAGTTATTGTATATTGCACGCGTTGCGAGGATTTGACATCGCCCAGGGTTTCTTCTATTTATGGGTTTTGTATCGGTTTTGTTTTATTCATAGCATTATGGGACATTGCGCATGCACCATTTTTGCAACTCCTGGCGTGTCAGGAATGCCATTGTGATGGTGTTGGGGCTCAATAAATCTCTCAGGTTAGCTGAAAGTATCCTGAGCTTACACCCACACCAGGCTGCTCAGGCCCAGCACCAACTTTCGTCCCTTTGAACAGTGTATATTCCACTTGGAGCATGTCATCAACAATGCCAGCGAAGACCCTGTTCCTTTGCTTCTTATTTTCATGCCAAATGCAGTTCGCCTCACACAGCTGGCTACTTAAACATATCAAATTACACCATCCAGAACACGTTCAAGTTCCACGCCAGAAGCATCTGGCTATTCACAGCAAGCCCCGACGCGTGGAACCTGCTCAGCATCATGAATTCAATTCTAACTATGAACCAGGCGAAGACTTGGATGCGTGTCCCTACCTTGAACAGGTTGAAAACATTGCAGTCTTGCAGTCTCAACCACCACCACCACCTCCTCTGCTGGGGACAGAATCGTACCCAGGCGCCGGCGGTCCCTTGAGCAACTACATTACTGAGCCATGGGAACGGGACGCTCAGGGTTGCCTTGAAAAGAACGAACAAAACAATCCCTACTACCAGCTCGCCACGGGTGAAATCTACCAATATATTCAGTGTCGGATCATAAAGCAGGGCATGAAGATGTACTATGACAATCTGCTGAAGGACGAAAACACCACTCTGAGTTTCTCAAGATTCAAAAATGGGGACCGCATCCAGAAGCTTGTGGCTAGGATGCCAGATGATCTGGCTCTCTGGGAGTGGAAACTACACACGATCGAGGATATGAGATGGAATGACAATCACCGATGCCCAATCAAATACTGGAGTGGAGACATCATCACAAGCATGAGATGGTGGATGTCACAGCCAGCGTATGCTGAGCATAACATTTGCGCCCCTCAGCGTTGCTGTATCAGTGATACGCCACCGAAACACCTCTATACCGAAATGCACACTGCAAACTGGTGGTCGGAGACACAGGTAAGAAGAGATACTCGAGGATAATCACGTGCTAATCGACATCAACTGAACCTTCAGAGTGGGGGATTCACTGGTTGCTGTGATCTTCATGTCTGACGGAACACATCTCTCGAATATTACTGGCATTGAGGAAGCGTGGCCTGTATATATGCCAACTGCCAATGAATCATCCAAAATCCGCCAGATGGCCTCAACGCACTGCATTGTAATGGTCACTCTCCTGCCAATTCCACTCCTGAACAGCGATCATCCTCAGACACGGTGGGTTGAGCAGGGGCAAGCAAGCCGAGAGCGGCTGATCAAGATACTCCGGCGTGTATTGCAGCCCCACACATTTGAACAATCTCCCAGCGCAGAGACAGGATATTACACCATTGTCTGGGCGCATGGCAACTGCAGGCGTTGCAAACAGGTTTCACCAGCATGGCTTCCAGATGACCAAGAGTATAGCGATCTTCATCATTTCGAGCGGCATGTTTATTCTTGGTGCGAGTGTCCAAAGAACAAACTTCAAGATTATGTCCCTCCTGACAAGCAACACCCCCGGTGGAATCACAACCCATATAGAATGCTCAGCAATGTCAACACACCAGCAGCTGATGCCAAACTCTCTTAGAGCCATGTTCACCGAGGATTCAACATGTTTTGACTTGGTGCCTGTATTGTGAGCAATCTTTTGAAGCCCGGCTTCCGCCATACTATGCAGATAGGCATGCTGGACCACCTACAGAAGTGGAAAATCCACTTCAGGAAGATGCAGGAACAGCTCGAGAAGTACAATGTAATCTGGTTATCCCTGCCTGCTTACCACGACCTCACACCAAGAAATAAGTTATATGAGGAGGTTTCTCCATGGAATGGGAAGGAGAAGAAGGAAATGACCCAGTAGCGGCTTGGGGTTGTAACCCAGTCTCTACGAGGTGGAAGCCCCGCTCAGCATCCCATATTCAAACATGCAATTGAGTGCACATGGGCATTGTAAGAATTATATACGTATGATTGATATAAATCTCACTATAATGCAACATTGAGTTGAATGGAGGACACCTTGCATCGTTTTCACACCATCTAAGATGATTTTTCACTCTGCCAAGCTGGCAAACTGGAGAAGGCCCAAGCCATTGCCTTGATAACAGAACTCGTGAAGTAGCGAAAGGTAGACAAGGAAACAAATGATGAAACTTGGAACCGGCTCAGACAAGGTGCGAAATGAACACTTGGCAAGTCTATATCGGCCACGAGATTGATATTCCCAAGGAGTTGGATCCCAACTTCAAATTTCCAAAGATCCACTTGATGTCTCATTATGTCGAATAGATGTGTATATCCGTAGCCTTTCAACAGTATTCTGCAGATTGACCTGAACAAGCACATATAATGAACCTCAAGGACCATTGGAAAACCTCCAATCACAATCTCAATTACCCACCACAAGCAATCACTTTTCACCATCACATCTCTTCTTCGAAAGCAGAGGGCGCAATATCCAAGCCATCGCTCAGCGTTGTGAGAACAGGGCTGCCGGCTGCAAAATCTACATTTCCGGTGCTGATCTGGCTGCCCCCCGGAGCTCCGAGTCATACAGGAAGCCCAAATTCATGCGACCCCAAAACCACTGTGATGGAATGCATCCTGACGCTATGATCAAAGACTTCAGAGCATTACTTGACAATACACAAGATGCAATGCAGCGCGTGATAATATACAACGGCACAATGGAGTTTGTCAAGCTTAAGAGTCGTAACAAGACGTATATATCGGAAGAACAACTGCACGCAATTGAGCTCTGTATTTACCATGGTATCAAGGTTCAAGTTCAGGGTTTCGAAGGTGAACGCATATCTCAGATGTATCGATGAAAATGAATCCAGAGCTGGCGTGGCGGATACCGACAGAATCACTCGGTGTGAGTGTAGGAACTCCTGGCGAGGTGTTATGGCGCACTGAATGGGTGTCTGCCATCGCAACTGCAACCACAATTCAGAATCAAGATTCTTAATGAGGATGCAGCTTTTGTTCAGTACTGGATAATGCTGGCACTGACCACAATACCTGAAAGCTCAGGTAACTTGTATCCCATCTCGAAACTCATACAAGTGAGAAAAGCACCGGCAGCTGTAGCTTTGCAAGTTTTCAGCGTGGGAAACATTGTCGGCTGTGCGCACAGAATCGCAGAGATAGCGGCTAGTAGTCAGACAGGAGACAGACGGAACGAGCAATGGATTATCAATAGCCACATGGATCTGCCGACTTTGAACGATGTCTATAATCAGTAATGTGAGAATTGCATATTGCGCAGAGGTAGAAGGAATGCTATGAGAGCTTGTTGCAGCGTCACCCATCGCATTGCGATCCCAATGCAATCTCGTACCCAATCAAGACATTCAGATGTATTGTCACAGTTGACCACATCGCCCGAGTGTAGGTTTGAAATCGGTGACTGCCAGTGTGTGAAGAAACAGTGAAACTGGAACCGGATGGCAATATGCAATGCGACGCGTGGTATTGACGCCTGGCACGGAGGAATGCGCCACCTGGGTGTCTCTGAGGGCTCTGTCTGAGCGCGTCCACTCTGACGGAGCTACTCCTCCCAGACGGAAATTTCCTTTGCCGATGAAAGATGAAGATGTCAGGCTATACATGTCAAAAACTAGTGGATGGATCTATATGCCATGAATTGCTGGCGGAAAGGACTATAATGTGATGGGCCTACGTTATTCATCACTCAGATAGTGTGTATCATGGTGTCTCAGAAACTGAGAGGCCTTGAAGTGTCTGGCTGCAAATGATAATACATTGAAATGATATATTGGCTTCCAATGATGGCTATATGCATTGAATGTACAATTGTTAAGCATCCAATGACTGTTAGAATTTCTTTAAGGTGGGCGTAAATGGAGCGTTAATGATTTTTAGTTTTACACGTTTGGCAATCGCAGGACTACATAGTCACATCATTCCAAAGTGGAAGTAATGGCCGTCTGGATCGGTAACAAGGAAAGCGACACACTTATTGCCCCATCCTAGAAATGAGTGTATATGGAGCGTCACTGATTTTTGGTCTTACATCTTGCATAATCACTTGGCTGTTCAACAGCATTCACACATAATTACAGGATTCACCGCCTATATTAGCATAAATAGTACCGATGATATCACTAGTACCTCCTGAATATGAGCGTCAACTGAGAGTCATTACTTTGTGGTCTTGCATCCTGGATAATCAGATGGCTATGCAATGGTGTTAATCCATAATCAATGTATCCGCCAGGTCTATAGGTAAATACACTAGTGACCATATTGCTACTACCTCCTAAAAATGAGCATCAATGGAGCATCAACAATTTTTTGTCTTGCATTAAAGAAAATTAAAGGGCTATGGAACAGCATTAACCCATGATCGGGCTATCGGCCCCCTGTAAGGGCAGAAATGCTAGTCACAATATCTCAACCGCCTACTGAAAATGAGAGCCAAGGGAACATCAATAGTTCTTGTGAGGGTTGAATATTCAACACAGCAAAGAACTGCACTGAATTGTTTCTAAATACAGTTATTAATGGTAAGTCTGCTCTCTATGTCCTTGTATTCAACTTCGAAAATATCCATGTAATGTCTCATAGGTCGGACTTTTTTCTTGCTTGTAGCTCCATAGTTAATAATTCGGAACCAGCTTTCAGCTGTACTACAATGGTTCTTTCGACAGTCTCTCAAGTCGAAATACGCAGCAAACAAATTCCTACCGCGAGGTTAGATTCAGAATCATTGAATACATCGTTGCTAGAGGTTATGATATCATACTAAGATGAAGATGTCATTATTCGTGATTTGAGCGACTTTACTTTACAAAACATAGATGATGCATGGTGGGCTTCAATGAATGTCGGCTCGAAGTGTCCTATTACTTTGAATAATTCTAGATATGTCCTTTCGTGGCGATTCTATATGAATTGCAAAATTGAGGAGACCACCAGCCCTGGCAATATATGTATCGTTTGTAATCAAGTTCTGCGCCATCCATCAGAACATGGGACTACCTAAATGGGGAAACAGTGGCTGGCAAGAGCGCACATCGCGAAGTGAAACGAACTATCAGATTCAGTAGTTACCAAATTGACTAGTTCAACGGGCACTGAAACAGCTTTAGCCTTACTGAAGAGGCAACGCAGTCGAGGGATTACAATTGTAAGTTGGTAAAGGGAATTCGTATTTGACATTTGGATCTTCGTTTTATTAACCAAAGTGACAGACCAAGCGCTGCAAAATAGCAGGGAAGGACTTTCAATCTGCCGAATTTCACAAAGACTCCCGAAATGGCTACCTCATGGTTGGATTTGATTCGGCTAAGATTCCACGTAATGCTATATCCAACCTGGAGCTACGACAAGTCATATATTGCATTACAATCCACATTGGTGCCACCGTCCACTGGCACGCTGAGCAACATTTGCAGGGAGGAATACAAACCGCGAGTGGATGCAATTAAAAAGCTATTGCCATCAAGGAATACAGCTAGTTTAGCTTCAGATGAGTGGACATCGATGAACAATTTAGCCGGAACGGCAGTCATTCCTTACTATATTGTTCATAATTTGACATTGCGAGACATGCAACTCTCATTGGATGAGGTTGAATGCCTATTCTTTTTCTATTTCAAAACCTAAGCTAGGATGGTAGGTCAAGGGTCAACATACAGCAGCACCACGAGCAGTACATTTGAAGGATGTTCATTATCGTTTGGAGCTTACGGACACCGGTTTAGTTGTAATTAAGACTGATAACGATTCCTCAAATTACTCGATGACTTGTGAATTACAATCAACCCTTCAGGCCTCCGGAATTCAGTGGCCGGCATTGAGAGACTCCATACCATGCATGCTGCAGGGCATTAAGCTTGCTTTGGGTGCATTCATGTGCAATCTTGGTGTAAAAGGCCAGACCAAGTGTTGGGAAGCCTCTGAGCGCGATCAGCAATTTAGAGAGAATGAAAGAACAGACATGGGGAAGATTCAAAGACTGCGAAAAGAGGGCAATACTAGAATCAACGTGGTGTCTGCCATGAGACTGGGTTTAGCAAAGATAATTGAGAAAGTACGTATTTCCAAATAATTTGAAAGTCCTGAAACTGACCTGCATATAGTAGCAACTGCTTGCTGTGTTGAGTAGACTGACACCTGGTTGTCGAAACGAGTTCATTGACTGTCAAAAAGCCAAAGTGTGAATTGCAGTACTACATATGATGGATGTGAAGACAAGGTGGAATTCGACACTGGAGTTGCTTGTGCAATGTTACTGACTGCGAGAATTCACCCGTGAGTGGCTCAAGCATCCAAAATACAATTAATACTGGCCACTCTTCACAACACAGGATGAATGGACCATCATCAAGTAAGTCATGGAAGATTTATACTCATTATCGTATTGGACCCTGTGGACGTTAAACAGGCATACGGTTACTCTGCAGCATGTCATCACATTGTACGAGGACATGATGGATCGTATGGATGGCGTCATGCGAGCTTTAGCGAAGAAGAATACACAATGGAAGGAAGACTTATACTTTGCCATGAAGCTTCCAAGACAGAAGCTGTCTCAATTGTGCGCTGAAGTAACTCCAACGACGGGGATACTTCCCATTTCAGCACATATCCTTGATCCTTTCCGGAAGTTGCGATCCTTTCGGAAGTGGGACAAGCATTTTGATATTGATCCTGAGGCTAAGACAATGTATACTACCCAATACCAGGATGCGTTTCCAAGATTCATCAAGAATGAATTGTGCACCAAACATAGAGATTTGCTCGTCATTAAACCGGAAAGAATCCCAAGCAACAATCACTTCTTCTCCGTAATCGCTTCTTGATCTGGTCAATCTTCTCATGATCCATATGATCTGTCCAGCGATGATGACAAATGCTTAATGCGCAAAAGTGCGGCCGATATGACTCCCAGACGAAGCGATCGTGCAGCACACTGATTGACAGCTACCACACTCCATTTGATTTCACCGCCTGATGTACCACAGAACAGGGGACAACTGAATCTGAATCTGAATCATTCCCGCACCGCCCGGATGGAGACTAGCAGTACATTGTGGATACCAGATATCACTGACTGGTGGTGTCAGCAAGACGAAATTCACTCATAGTACACCTATCTCTCCAATGTGGCACGTGACATATTCTCTATCATACCACATGGTGCCGGAGTGGAGGCCACTTTTTCCCTTCGGAGCAATATTCTCGGCTGGAGGCAGTCAAAACCCACAGGCAAGACCATTCATAGAACAGTCGTTGTAAGGCAGTTTGTTCCAACGAATAACGGGATATTGGCGAGATGTGATGAATATTGAAAATGAGTTGAAAGTCATGAGAGAGGCGGAGGAAAAGATATTGCACAGAATGGTCAAGGTCAACCACTTTTTGGAGATGTGGCAGGGCAGCGAAGACCTACATGGTACACAGAAGGAATCCCGTGCTCAAAACACGCAAATGACAGCCGAAGGATACATTTCAGAGACTGAAGGGATCGTCAAAGCGTCCTGGTCAAACTTTCAACATGAAGGTGCGGCTGCATTTATATTTTCGGGAAGATCGCCTGTGCCACCAGCTTGGTCTGCAGAGGACCTCCTTGCAAGATGAACTGAAGTGTTGAATGTGGGTTGAATGAAAAGAATCGACCACCATCCAGCAGGAAGCAATGAGGATAATACACCTGAAAGTATTTCAGACAACGAAAATTGGCTTGACTAGATTGGGGACTTGGATAATCCAACTGACAGCGAAGACGACTGGGAGACAATGAATCCGACATGGAGCCAGATATGGGGTGGAGGATGCAGAAACCCCAGCGCTTGGGGAAGTGAATGCCACACTGAGTGTTCCCGGATTCATTCCGGCAACACAGACGTCAAAGTACAAGGCTGAAAAGTTGTTGACGATGGTCAATAAAATGGAAATGCGGAGGAATAAGGGATACAAGAAACGGTAGGACAGACTGCGTCAACGTATTTTCACCAGATTCTTTATGTTGTTTGACTCAGAGTTTCATTTAGAGATTTTGTATGTGAGAATGTTGAGCAGTTGCAGGTGAAAATTGGTTAATGAACTGAAGTACTGCACACACAATGCGTCATTAGGCAACATGTATAAATCTTACTAGAATAAGAGCAACCAGTGCAAAAATATTACTAACCTCAGCTTTGACAAAAGGCTGAGTCTTGATCAGGCATAAAGGCAACCAATATATTCAAATATTTATGAATCTGATTATCAATGGCAGCAGATATTGAATGAATAATACATGAAAATGAGCGTCAATGGAGCGTCAACAATTGTTGGTTTTGTAAACATGCTAATCGAGTGGTAATTTGGTCGCTGTTAGCCTTACGGACGTATTGGCAGCCTTTGTTGGCACAGGACACAGTGACACGGTCACTGCCCCTATCTGATAACGAGACTCAACAAAGCATCAACAATCTTTGGCCCTGCATTATGTGTAACCTAACTGGTAATTGGTTGCAGAAATCTATAAATGAGGTGATTGCTGCCTTCAGAGTCAAAAACAATAGCGAAATGCTCCCTGCCCCATCCTGCAAATGAGCGTCAACGCAGTGTCAATGATTTTTGGTGTTGCCTCTTGGTAATCTCACTGGTGATTGGTTGCCAACATCCATATATGAGCTAGTGGCCACCATTAGAGGCAAAAACAATCGCAACACGCTCCCTGCTCCATCCTGATATTCAGTGTCAACTGAGGGTCAACAGTTTTTGGTCTTGCACCTTGGGTAATCTAACTGGCAATTGGTTGCAGGCATCCATAAATGAGGAATTGGCTGCCTTTAGGGGTGAAAACAATATTGACACGCTCCCTGCCCCATCCTGAAAATCAATATCAATGGGGCATCGAGGATTTGTGGTGTTGCATTGTGGCTAATCTCAGTGTTGCTGTGTGGCACCAAGTTATATACAATATAATGGCATCCTTTTCAACCGAAACAGTGCATGACATATATGTTATCCCATCATGAAAATGAGCATCGATGGAGCATCAACAAAGTTCGGTACTGCATATTCGGTAATCAAGGCATTGTGCGGATACCGGAGCTCATAACAGTACTATTGACCGCCTATATAGGCAAAATTACAATATATAAAAGGAAAATCATGAATTGCAAAATAATCAATATCACAAACTGCGAAACTTGCAAGATGAGATTATTGGCGGTTGAATATGTGATTGTGATAAGTTACTATTATCAAACTGCAAACGCAAAAGCCTTATGTGAATCTATAGATGAACCTGCTGCCCACCCCACTGACAACCCGCCCAATTGAGACAGGTGGGGAGATTTCAATCGAACTGTACCCAAGGTGATCGTTTCGGTGGATTGACAACCCGATATGCCAATTAGGCAAAGGTTCTGTTTCGATCTGGACCCGGATCCGAAGCGACCGTCCGGAACAATTGCTAACAGTACTCATTATCCATGTCCGGAGATCCACCACCAGTTATCCACCCCTGGTGGTCCATTATTAACAGGGAGTGATACACATCGCCCTGCAATCCATCTGCTAATGGGATTCATCGCTTGTGATCAGTTTCAGGCGGCAATCCATCTCAGGCCAGAATCCTTCTCAAGTTGCGATCGATCTCCAGGTGCGATCGATCTCCTGCTGTACTTTATATCCAGCCACAATCCAACTCTGGCTCTGATTAAGTTGGTTCCAGCAATATCTTTCCACCATGTGCGTGATTGTGTTCACATTGGTAGTATTTTGTAACCTCTCGTGCAGCTCTGTGAGCTCTCTAAAGGTCCTCATTATTGACGTCTGTAATATCCATCTTCCATGGACTCGTCAACGCCTTCCCATAATTGATCAGCTGACATACTGTCTGTCATCAGAAAATACCCACTCCTAGGCCTGTGGATATTGCATGGGATCGATCAGTCCAAATCCCAATCAATGATTCTGTGCTTGAGCACATGATCTGATTCCATACAATTGCAGGAATAATGAACCACTCCACTCAACTTAACACCATTTGACTCAACCCCAATCAACTCAACTCCAGTCAACTGAATTCCATTCAACTCATCTCCATTCAACTGAACAGTAATCCGCCCATTTGGCAAATTGTAGCTGGGCTCCAAACCAATTTCATTGTGAATAGACCAATGTGGTAGTAGTGTCTCCCCCTGTGTGCTGAAAACCTCAATGTAATCTCCATATATGGTCAGGATATGTACTCTCTCATCTGTAGGCACCATCTATGTAGTTGTGCCAACTCCATCTTCAAACATAAGTTCTCAAATTATATTACATATTGGGCTGCAAGGAGCAATATCCAGTACAGCGGAAAACGACAGCTCACCACAATAGGGCCAAGCCCCGCCCTGCAGAGTATCCTTTCACGTCTTGGCGATTGGACAAAGGTTTATCAAGTGTACTCTTGGGTGACACTGATTGCCACTGGCCCTGCTGCTCTCTGATTACCCGTGCAGTTCCTGGTGCCTATCTCACAATCAAAAGTGCTGTCCACGGTCACTCCCATCAGCCCTGTACAAACCAGTACTGTTCAGAAGAACATCCAGATGACCTCCTCACTGGCGAGTCGATTGTCAATAGCAGTAGCTCCAAGTATTGGATTATGTGAGGTTCAGCCACATTCAGAACGCACCGCCTGCCTACCTGTGATCCAGGTTCATTCCGGGGGCATACGTAAAGGCCTGCCTCGTCCACTACCACCTCCTCTGCTCACCCCGGGGTTGCAGAGCCAAATGACAAATGCTTTCTATGTGGACACTATAAATCCTTGCCTGGTACCAAGGCAACACCTATCAGTCATGCACTCATGCAGTGTGCTCACCGAGGCTGCCACCATGTGTACAAATGACCTCTCTCAGTGAAGCCCATACTTGTGACACTCAATTGCAACCATCTAACAACCAAATACTGGACTAGCCTCACCAAATGGGGACTGTCTGACAACCAGATAATGTCCATTCCAGTGTGGAAATAGATAGATCAATTGAAACTCCGCAGGCCTGAAATCGATCCTGCATCTGCTGCTCTCCTGTCTGTGCCCTGGTGGTCCATTCTCCAGGAGTCCCATGGAAGTTCAGAATCCCAACTACATTCAAAAATGAAATCATCTCCACTGGATTCCTAATACCATCTTTGTAAGTCATTGTACAGGCACACATCCATCTTCGCTCATTGGCAATTGATCAGGGTGTGTTGACTGGTTTGCCAAAATAGAATAAAGTTGGTGTAGAGAGCACTTTCACTTCAGCATGATCTGATTTGGTCATCCTACCAGGTGCTGATTGCTACAATTGGTAATGGTGATTGCATATCATACATGCTGGCCACTTTGAAACCTTCCAGGTTACTTTCTTCACAGTCGAAGCGGCCACATGATGTGCAATTACTGCTCCGATATCTGCAACGCTGCCCATCAATCGATGAAAGATATTGGTAATCGTAGTTCTATTATTGCATAACCACATACGATATATCTCCTTGTATGACTGCTGTAGCTGCTGCGGTACACTCATAACATCATTTGCAACATACAACATTGCATCGAGCATTGCAGCACTCATTTGCAATTAGAACTGCAATTTGTTGGATGGCTAGACATGAATCACACATATCTCATTAACCGGCCCTGATCATCGGTAGGTACACTAGCTTCAGGAGGTGTCTGACAATTATTAATCAAAATCAACCCTGAACTGAACTATGACTGGCTTCGGCTTTGCCGGTGACACTACTCTCTCTTCTGAATGGTCAGTGAAAACACCCTTCTGAACTTCAATTGACTGAATTGGATGGAAGCTGATCTGACCGCATTGATGTCTCAATTAATAGACATTGAGTTCTCGTATGACTTAGTTGCAATCGACTTCAACCACCTTGGTCACTGACGTGTCACCTGGCCGATTGGCTCCTGATTAACTGGAAATTGACACTCCTATCATCAATCTCAATTTGGTGTACTTCATCAGTGTAGTTGGTGCAGCAATCGGTCACTTTCCAATATACACAACTTCCCCCATGCTGCCCTGATACATCTCTGGCCGATTGGGATCTGCAATCAGCATGTAATCATGTCGGTTGCCATTGACTTCAATCCAATCGACATATCCAGACACTTCACTGATGCAATCAGTACTGTGATATCTATATAATATCTCACACATATATTGCCTGTCTTGACAGGTCAGAACAGGGTACTTTACGAAATCTGGTATGCGAAACCTATCTGACATTTCCATAGCGATTATGTGTTCAAGGCGTACTGCTTTGCATAGCCTGGTCTGAGTATATCTGAGTAGATCCGGGTACAAAGGTGGATGTCAATAGTGTAGAGTACTAGGTAGGTAAGTTAAGATACAATTGTCACTGGAGATCCAACGCTCATGCCGAGCTGACTAAACAAAGTGCATATTACACAGTCAGGGAGACATTACGTGCAGCTGTGCCATTATGTATGCTCCCCAGGAGTGACTATTAGAATATCTTTATCAAATAGTATAATCCCAAACACTATCTTACATCTGCCCACCTTAATTCCACCATTCTGATTAATATACAGACCAGTAGGTATCTATATCCACATTATTATTTACATGCCATACAGTATGGATTTGATCCAATGCAGCGTTATCTTGAATATAGTTTGCTGGGCCAACACATGTCTTGACCAGTACAATATAGTTCTAATTGGTCTGTTTGGCAATCTGAATGAACTGGTTAACACAATCAGCCCAGCCATGCTGATCTATGCAATTTGGGGAATCGCCACTGCATATTCTTGAGCTTGAGGATGTAATATCAATTGTTGACTGTTCTTGGAGCCATTCAAAGAGGTCAGTACTGTGTATCCATCCAGTTGATGATCCGGATAGTGCAGGGTCTGATTCGCAGGCATCCGGCTAAAGTGTGGTACAGATACAGCAGAAACTAAGCCTTGAAAGGCATTATCAAAGCCATTATCTTTCTTAACGAAGTATTGGATCCAGACGTTATAAGATTCAGGCATGATCCCTTCGTTGGCAGTGAAGTTTTCTACCTTGCAATCATGTCCCAGTCATTTAACTGAAGTAGCGCTGTGAAATGGTAGATTGTAGTGCAACAGCCCATTCTGATGGTTATAAATGTACTATCTGAGAGTACATTCTGATCATATCTGAGCACCAGTCCATGGACATCCTGTGTGCAGCCCTCTGCACACTTACATGGAATAGCTGTCCCATGTTGCAAATACTGCAAATTACTGATACATCTCTGTGTAAGGTCAATATGATTCATCTGCACTGTCTGTGGACATGCATTTATGACAAATGATGTACCCATTGGAATACATGGTCGACAAATGGCTCTTGCTGACAATGCTGGAGGTGTAACAGACGGGCTCCGCATCTATTGTGCTGTTTAGCGGTAGTGAACAGTAGTTCCAAAACTTTTGCTGAGTCAATATCGTCTCTACCTTAAATGGCATGATACAAAATTGTCTCCTCCAGATTGTCAAAATATATAAAACAGGCATTTTACTATAGCATATGTCGAATGTAATTCACTTCTTTGAACAATACATATCCCTGATTTACACTGCTGATATGTAGCCATTAAGAAGTATCTATGCTGAAATTGCCGCCAGAACCCATTTGCGGAATTGACCTTGAAGTATGGCATGCAAAATGCTACCTTGGATAGCCAAAATGTATTACATGCTGTTCGATGGTTTTCCAAACCTCCTGAATGCCAAGTAGCTCCCACTAAGCTTGAAACTCCGTTCATTGGTTGGAGTGTACCGGTACGAAATGCATCTGCTTATTTGAAACGATACAGTATATCTGTTTCTCTAGTCAATTCACAATGTGGTATACGTTATGTATACTCCAGGTGGTGGTGGCAGTATCGGCATAGGATTGACTAACCTGAAATCGGACATGCTTGTCAGGGGTTATGTTTGCCACCCCATGAACCTCATTGTGTGCAGCATCTTTCATCTGAGCAAGGTATTTGGCAAATATGCTTGTAGGATATGTTCCCTTAGACCCAGCATCCTGCAATTGTTGTAGCTAATGATGGTGGAATAATTTATTGACATGGTTGCATTGAACAGGTGTCACCAGATGGATTCCGTGCTGCAATTTCTTATTTGCCTTCTCTAGATCAACATGTGACCGAGTGGTTGCCATTTGTCAGCCTCTATTCAGTCGTACCTCCAATTGCCTTTGCTGTATTGCACTAACCTTTTCCACCCCATATACAAACACCTCTATTGCAGTAGGAATATCACAAATCTGTTGTTCTCTAAACTGATGTGATTCTTTTGCCAACTGTTCATCCACTATGGCCTTCACAGACTTCCACAATGTCTGTTCCTGAACAGCACTCTGCCTCTGGTAAAATTGCATCACTGTATTATCTACTGGTTTGAGGGATAGATAAGAGCGATTTTGTTGGCTAACAAGTAGTGAGAATTCACATAATGAACAAAATGCTCCAATTACCATGTCATCAGAGGCCAAATGTACCACACTTTGCCAGCCATTATCTTAGCAGACTTGAAGTGGTTCGCAATTCACTCCCTATGTACTAATCATGCCCTGGATTCCGTTTTGATGCCAGGAGCCACTTGTGAACATATCGAATGGTTTACAGAAGCATGGGAGGCCTGGATTGCATGGTATCGATGTAAATAGATTGTCAAATTGATCTGTGACATTGTTTGTACTCTGGTGTATGAGCAGCCAGTGCAACATGTCATTAACCAATCCTAGGAACAGCTAACATGATTCATCTGACTGCAAAAGCCAATGGACATTCCAGAGAGAATATTGCCATAACTGGTTCCAGATTGGGTGAACACCTAGAGTCTGCAGAGTACCAATATCAGTTTCCTCCAAAAGCTCTGATTAAACTCGCTGATCTCTTGAGTTGATCTAATGGTTGAACTGTTCAATGCCCAATCAGCACAGCTTCACGAATTTAACACATTGGGCATGCAGTATATGACACTTGAGCTACCATGACTAGTTCTGAATGATCCCTGACGCACGCAGGCAAAAGAGGGATACATTGTCGGCGGAATCCATCAGCCTGTGCCCGTTGCAAGCCCACAACAGCCATGTCAAGATTCCTGATTGAGGACAGCACAAGTCCAACTGTGTTATAGCATGCCTTGTAAGTATATTTCACACCATTTGGGGGACATCGAATCAGCCCATACAGAATCCTATTGTAGATGGAAACTATACGGCAGATATCTTTTCGAATATTACCAATTGTGAGATACAGCATCCAGGGCTGCCAATTGCCCCAAGCATTGGTCAATGAGTGCTGTCAGATGCATAAATGGCTGGAACAATCATTGGTCAAGCTACAATTTGCATATATGCATTCCCTCTCGAATGTTGCTGTTTTGTTTCACTGTTCATCTGGCATCATTCATAGTCTGCAAGGCATTCTCATTTAAAGTTGAATTCTGCCAGCATTCGTAGATGTGCCAAATGCAATCATACACATCCGACAATATCCCTGTGGTATTAAATTTCAAAGATATGTTACCTATGTTTAATCCGATTGGCATCACTGAGACTGAAATCAACCGTAGTGAGAAGCATTCATAAGGCATCTGCCGATTGCATTCATTGAATAGTGAAGTAGTCCAGTCCATATCTCAGAACTCGATTGATTCACATTAAGATTTGTTGCCTACATAATTGAGCTGGTTGAATGTCAATTGCGGACCGAGCCAGATGCCATCAATTCCATAGTTCTGAGTACTAGTGATACTTGTCGTACAATCCAGTTGCTTTGCCATCCCATGTCCACTAAGCATTTTCCACTCCAACTATCTCTGTATGAGCCATTGGTTTTGCTGAATCAGAGGAAAATGCCAGATCAGGCTGCGGGGGGTCTAGGGTTTCTTCGTTGGGAGTAACTTCACATGGCAGTCCACCAAGTTCATTGTCAATCAGTAGATTATCAGTTGACTAGCTCTTTGATGACTATTGAGGCACAAGTACTCAAGTCTAACCATTATGGTTTGAGTTCATTCTTGCCAGCAGGTGGCAAAATCCAATTGGGGAATGAATACCTCTTCATTTATTGATTTTTGGTGATACTGATCACAGTGAGGCTGCAGTTGGTGCTCATGGAATGATTTCTTTTTCCTGACGAAGCAGTGGACATGTCACCCACAAATCTTCACCATATTTGAGAAATTGCGAGTGTAAACATATTCAGTCAAATCTGGATAACACTCCAGAGGGTGATTGAGAGTTTTAGGGATATTTGATTGGAAGTGAGCGAGCTCAGGTGAGGGTATCACTGTCACAGCCGCAGTTCACCTTGCTAAATGTGGGGGAGAGGTAACACAAAGTCACCCAGCAATCAGTTTTTTCATAAACCAGGGTATCTGCATTATATTGTAAACAATAACCATGCACTTCTTCCACTGAAAATCAATAACAGAGAAGAGAACAATTGTTTTGTAATTAGGGCAATCTACATTAGTTACTGTTTATGAAGTGCTGCTACAATCACCACAATGATCCTTGTGCTACATCCCAATAGTGTTGTGAGTTAAACCTACACTCGAGTCTCCAAGCAGTTGCTACTGAATGTACATCATCTTAGAAGCATGAATCGGTGAGTTCCCTAGCTAGCTGTATCTCTGGTCTATGATCATCGAGAACTGACAGGCCGTTAGAATATATGCTTTAGTAGCGATTCTTACATGGAGTATGGATCATCAGGAAAGTAATCAAGTTTAGACCAGGAGCTCAATAGCAAGTCAACACTCTTGCTGGTGACTTACAGGCCTCCATTCAAATGAAGTTGCAGGTCATACACATACAATTGATGTGTAATATTCCTACTGGTGCTTTCATTTAAACTGGATGTGGTTCTTATTGCGTTTCTGGAGATCTCATATCACACCCCCTTAGTGCCCTTTACAGAAATTGAACTGTACGAAGGTGAGCATCTATCGATGGCCCTTTGGTATCAATTTGAATATTTAATACAGAAACACTGGTTGGGTGCGTATAAGATTTCTTTTTCTCAGCAGGGCTGAAGAGATTAAGGGTATAGTGAATTGCCACCAATCATGATGACATATGGGGATATAAGCAGGTATCATTCTGCCAATTGTCAGTGCTATCTGCAATATACTCAACCATACTGTGGCTGTTACTGCATCACATTTTGCTGCAATATATGATTACCACCATCTTGCTTACAGAGCATGTTGATAAACAGATATCCACCAGAGACAGTGAATATGGCTCTGCCAGGTGGCCAATTTGGCTCACAACAACACCCAAACAACAAGTTGGGATTATTAGACGATATTTCTCGACCTGCCACTACCAATGACAGTCCATGTGGGAAACACACTATTCATTATGATCAGCTTCATGAGTATGATTACCCTCCTTCACAGCACCCATTTGCAGGTGCTTCTCTGTTTGACCACCATTCCCCATTCAACATACCACTCCGTCCACCACTTAACATCACTGTGACCCAAAATTTCCAAATTATCACCCACAGTGGCAACGATAAGAACTCCATGATGGCGGTAATACTGGGACTCAGAGGTGAGTCCCACCACAATACTCAACCAGAGGGCTATCAGCCCATGGTGAACCCCAAGGGCCCCTGGGACTGCCGGGACACAATGCAGTCACTATACCATTATCGTCTAGCGCATCTCCACCACAGCATCATTCCGGCACTCCTGGGAGTCGCCCTACCAGCCTCACAATGAATAGATTCTTGCCAGCAGCTGAACTGCAGCAAACTGATATTTGAGGGATTGCAGTGTTGCCCATAATGCCAGAGCATTTCTATATCAAATTCATGGCAGATGATGAGAGTAATGATTCGAAGGACTTGGGAGCTGCAGAAGACAAAGCCCCAATCAGTATAAAAGCAAACTGAAATCTCCTTAAAGAAATTTGCCAAATGGATATGGCAGTTCAACTACAGTGCATTCAACAAGTGGAACAAAGTATGGGTGGCAGGGTTTCTGGGGAAATAGCATTGTTGTATTATCTGGCATCAGAAGTATTTGAAACAGGTTCAAAATGGACTCCAGCCCTGGGCAACAGCAGTTGCAGATTCTTCAGTGATATTCAAAATCTGGCTGCTGTCTAAATCTTTTGATAGCGCCAAATACATTCCGCTGCAGCGGATTGGGAAATTGTTAATCATATGTGCATTTGATGTTCAGGAGTTGAGGATGAAGGGAAGGTGCTCTAACAAGTGACCGGCAAAGAATCTGTGTTTCATGTGGGCCACATCATACATCGCCTTGCAGATTGGTCATATTCAAAGTTCATGATCGTGATTCTCTGGATATCAAATAACAATGATAACCCTAAATTTCTCAAATAACTGCAAGTCTGTTATCCAGATGTGAGGAACTTGGAGGAGCAGTGTACTTTCATTGAACAAAATGGAAGCCCAAAAGAGCCATATAGTCCAACATTGATGTTCAGGTGCTCCTTGGAGCAGGATGAATTGGACAATCTACATATGGAAATATGCACGCACAGGCGAATAATGAATGACCCATAAATGGGTAGATTTCATACACCTGTTGCATTTCAAATACTTTCAGGTTGAAACTGGGTCACAATTTGTAACAATTTTAGTTATATATGAGAACAGCAACAGCAGAGGAGAGTGCAGAGCACATAATTCGACCTGCAAAGTTAATCTCTGCAGGCTGTATCGATGCAAAATATACTGGATTGCAAATCATTATACATAAACTTTGGAAGGCTCTTATGAGTGTGAAAGAGTTGAGAGAGAGGAGGATTGTAGGCTACAGAATAGTACTTGTATTAAGCTGAGCTCTGATTGATAGAATAGAATTGATTATATTCCACACATACATATACATTCCAAGGCTTCCTTGTGTGTGAAATACCTACCTTGGGGATACATTTCAGGAGCACTGGGGTATGGGCCTATCTGCCAAGCATACCAAGGAACAAGTGGAAGAGATCATTGAGGATGCACAGAAAACAGACAAAGGTGGAAGGGAGGTTCAGGAGCAAGTGGAGGGTGGTCAGAATGTCCTTCATCCAGATAACAGCAGTTCAGTAGTGAGCACTTTTCTCAATTCCATCAACCAGTAGTTTGAACTCAGGTGACTGAAAGAAGTGGTCTGGCCGCTGGATGCCTGTCCAATTTACCAAACGGAAGCTGATTGAGTCCCTGAAAACCAGTATTCAATTCCAGGGCTGTCTTAAACCGGGTTTCTGGTGCAACAGGTCTGGGCAATATGGTTTATTGTGAGAAGATGGGTTTGGGACTTAGATACGCCAGAAGCACCGGTGGTAGACATAATCGATCTTGGCAAGATGACAACTAACATGGCAGTGGCTACGATATGCAAATTGCTGACTGTGCAGGTTGCTGTGGGGTTGATGCAGTCAATTTTGCGGGGGAATACACTTGCCAAATAGGTGAATATGGCTCAGAATGGCTATCCCAGGATTTTCAGTAAAGGAGGAGAGTGGTCTCTATTATAAAGTCAGATTTCAGCACCAGGTGGCCATTGAGAGATCCTATTAACTCCGCTGCTGGGGCATCGAGCACTTACTTCATCCATTGAATCACTCTTCACAGTAACATTACCTGCAGTGGCAGAGGCGTTAATGCGTGTCATTGACAAGATGACATAAGCAGCTGCTTCCAAGCTTCTGAATTTGATGGATGCCGAAAGTGCAAATCTCACTAACCAGAATCAGAACACACGAATTGATATGCTGGAAAACTGAATGGAATATCCAGCATGTTTCATCTTATATCATCAGATTCAGAGCAATACCATCAGGCAATGGACAACTCGCCTACTGTTGATGGAGTTTGGGAATTATGATATCTGTCATTGATACAAGACAAACCAGAGTGTGGGTCGACATAATGTAATGAAATCCTGAATTGAATTCAAATTTCGAGTCATGGCTACACTAGGATTCTTTTCACACATATAATCGGTGTTAGCAGATGATATTGCTGTCGTTAGGTGTGGCTGAAGATCAAGAGGATGATTGAGTGATGGAAAAGCATTGTGCAGAGGCACTGGTTTCTGTGATTTAGTGTTTGATTCATGCCGACTTAATGGAAAATAAAGATGCACAACTGGACGCAGTGCACCAAATGATGCAGATTGCAAATCCTTGAATGATTGGGAGGTGGTCGGAATTGAAACTTTCAAATCGAAATCCAAATGTTCCAATACCAAAAGAAAATACATCCGATATTGATCTTGAGTGGACTGAGCAATCACGACCAAATCTGAAGTCTATTGTGGAATAATACACTTTACATGGTGCTCCAGGAGCATGGAGTGTTTATGGATATCGGCTTGCATAATTGTCATCAGTGCGGGTAGTCCCTAAGGATCACAACGAGGATTCAGGATAATGTTACAAAAATGGCAGCTTGATTCTTCGGGGGATTGTATGAATTTCCAATGGCTGCAAGGGACATTTCTGTCAATGGTAATGAACAAATTTGCAGAATATTCAAAACGTGACCCAGACAAACCATCAAGTGAGGCACTCCTCCATGAAAATGAGAGAAATGATAATGCTCCCCCTAGTGCACTTCCACCTCAAATAGCGGTGCTTATTTGTGCTATTCCTGGCCAGGTTAGGCATTTGAAATGTTAGCTGAACATGTATTGAGCCGATCCTGTTGATATATTCCACATGCATATGTAAATAGACATTGATAAATGTACAGAAATGCAGCTCAACTTCCAGAATTCACCAAATCACTCTGTATTTGTACCAATACCCAAAGTGGGCTGAACATGCCAAATTCTCACAGTAGGAACCTCTGTGGGAATAGCACCAATGTTCCAGGTTTTGAATGTATAGCACCAGGCATTTGCAGGAGTTGTCTGGCTAGGGGAAATTAATATTCAACTCACCTGGTTACAGAAAACAGGTCTTGGAGGCTACGGTAACCACACTAGTGTTCTGCACTAACACTCAGGTGTGGCTGAAATGAGGGTCCTGCACATCTTGCTGGGTCAATGGAACTTCATGACCCTGATGATTGCCCAGATTCTGCTGTTGCTTCAGGTTCATTCAAAGCTGCTCAAAGTGATCAGAGATACATTGCCAACAAATGAACAATTATCTTAGATTATTAGGACTGTGAAATCATGGGATGCCTCTTTATACAATCAATCAACCTAGTCTTCTTGACTGATACAAATTGTCAGAAAGGTTGTTTGTATGTTACAATCTACTGCATATATATATCATTTCTCACTGTCATTGTAGACTGAATCAATGTATTGATGTAGAAATGGTAGTGTTTTACATCACCATTAGTTAGAGTGTGATTGGTTTGGCATTCTTGACTGGCGCACTGGCTATATTGCAGAACAAATGCATATCAATTGACTGTGCCTCATATTGGTCATTAATCATTAGCAAATTATCCAGAGCGATTGGCAAGATTATGTGATGTTACGTATTGTCTGAGGCAGCCCCTGCTTGTACTGTATTTTTCATTGCCAAAATGTTGAAAGTCTGCCAAGCCTTTGCTACAATTTCAATTGCCAGGTTTACCGCATATTATGATATTTGGCCATCTCTGTTCTACATCCGCATCACGGAGGGCCGGATGATGATACTCTGCACAGATATTTACAGCTAATCAGCAGCTATCATGGCAAGGTGTTTGCTGGCTTATGACTGAAGTTCAGACAACTTAGATCTGCAATCCTGCCATGTGTGATGTTCTTGGATTTAGAGGAAGCCAACTTTGACTAGCTGTGATTTATTTGGATGTGTTATTCCAGCCCAGACTTGCCTATGCGCAACATGCCAGCCAGTGAAGTGCATCTTCCACTGTTTGTAGTGCACTTTATCTTTTAGTTTGCTTGATTCACATGTATGTTTTCTTCCACTGTGAATGGGTAGAAGCAGCGCACACAGATTGTCATTGATCAAGATGCGTCACATTTAGCTGCAGACAGCTCTTCACAATTGGCCTATTCAGATATATGAATCTCTGCTTGCTCAGTATATGATGGATATGGCTAAAATCCCTTGAATATCAAGCTCTGTATCCACTGTCTATTAGAGGAAGGTAGCCACTGCACACTACACCATAAATGCACAATCCTGGCCAATTAGTAATATCACTTAACTGGATATTGACTAAGTAGTATTGTGAAACCTACGTTTCCCCACGCTCAAATTGCTTCTGATTGTTTGGGCTTCAGCAATAGAGCTACAGCTTGTAATGGAATCGCTCAAGCCAGATCATACTCAGCACCTCTGCCAATGACCGGCATCTCCTGCTCACTCCATCAACTGCACTTACTCAAAGAGGTTGGAGTTTTTGATGCTAATAGTGTAGGGTGAACTTCATTCTGACAAAATGAATCCCGGGGCTGCCAAAACCCACATCGGAGAATACATTATGTGAACTGATATCCATCGAGAGAGTTCGACAAGAGAGAATCTTGACTGCTCGAGTTAACTAAAGATAGCTTCAGACAGTGCAATTCACAGTCAGCACAAGATGAGCCTGCAATTGCAGCCTTTGTATTGAATTCAGCATAACCATTCAAATCTCAGTGCACCTCAATTCCCCAGAACTGTTTGCTATTCTGCCTCTGCCTACTGTGTCATGATATCACATGATGCATTTATACTATCATACATAGCTTGCAACTCCAACATTTATTTTAAGTCAACTGTGTAGAAGTGAGACTCATAAAGAATTTGTAACCTAATAGTGTGTGATTTACTAGATATTAGATGTAAAAACAGAATGGGAGTAAGTTTTCATGCCCTATTTGTTATCAATCTTGGCATTGACAAGTGCTTGAATTAATGAGATTACCCCTGAATTATCATTGTACCATACCATTCTTTCTCTATACTTGTATCTCAGTATTGTACACTAAGATTCTATACCTCTCCCTCCCCTATTAACTGCAATATTACTGTCACTGTATTCTGCAGGCATGGCCCAGATCAATATATGAAAGGGAAGTTGTGCCAACAACAATGCCTTCTCGACCACTAACATATTAACTGCAGTCAAATACCGCAGAATATCATAATAATCAGTATGTCCTCCCAGCGGATATATCACATATAGTGGTTCCTATCTCTCCCTACTCAATGACAGACTGAGTATAAACCCGTGCAACTGAACTGACACTCACAAGGTTATAAATCTATTGAGTTCTGCAGACTCTCAATGCTGCAATAATTCTATGCCATGTGGTAAATACAAATGCTGGAACATTCACCCATAATTTCTATGTTTGGAGAAGTCATATGATTGGGGACTTGTCCTCATTCAGATTCTTGGTGCTGCATTTGGCCAGAACCAAGGGTTAAGGAATATTACAATCATGATAATGTCACAAGTTCTTCAGGTGCATCTGTTCTAAGGCACAACTGGTTCAATTCTATGTGCCTTGGTTTAAACCAACCTCCAATTCTTGCATCCATAGGGTTGTTGCTTGAAGTGTTATCATTCAGTATTGGGCAATAGGAATCCATCAACTCCAGCACACCTGACACTTCCAAAATATCAACACCAGACATGTCATTCTCCATATCATTATGACCGATTGATGTCATCTCTCCAGAACTGTTTTAAGATGCACCTCAAATTGCATCCTGCTGGGAGTTATAAAACTTCTTGCATCCTTTGTCCCATTATTTGAATGCACTTAACCTTATATTTCAATCTTATACACTGTCTGTCTCTCCTACATTGCCCAAACTTCTATCTTCTACTTCATCAAAGTGGAACCTACACCCAACCAGGCAAGAAATGATTTTGCATAGAATAATCAAGAAGCACAACTTTGGAGTGTACTTGCACTCGCTTACAAGAGAACAGCCAATCTTCACAGTCCATCAAATGTTTCATTTCTGGCACTTTGCGTTCATGTATTGTAGTGCAGTTGACCAATTCCTCCCATTTGATCAATGTAGCAGGATGGTGACATGGATCAGCAAGAGATCAATGAAGGTGACAGTGAGAGCACCAGGCTGTCCACCTCGTTATCTGTCATCGTACAAGACACCTTGAACCACCCACAAACAGTCCTGCTTGAAGGCCAAGCATGTTGGAATAAGTCAATATGAACTTCAAAGGTTGTTTTGCTGAAGAAATGGACCTGTGCTGACACTGTCCTCACACACCCTCCACTTCCAAATTCCCGAGATTCAGCTGCAGCTATGGCACCACAATTGCTCAAACACCAAAAGACGACCCTCCTCAACACATTATGTAAGTTTGACCATGCACCATCCGTCCAGGTGCTCCCTCTACCCAAGTCTACTGGAGACCAGCATGCTCCACATTCCAAGGCCTGCTGAGATCAGAATGTTGCCCAACAGCAACACAATTCATGTGAGGTAGCAAAAATATTTGTGCAGCCAATCGTATTCATGAAGAGTCCTTGGACAATGTTATCTGGTCAGAAGTACTCGATGGTTATTGAAGCTGGAATTCAAGATATTCAAGCTCGGGATTGTCAGCTTGTATTAGCAGGGGTTCCTGAAGGTATACTATCTGTGAGGCAATTGCCGGAGGTCCATCTCTCAATATAGATCTGCAATCACAACAAGTTGTTAGTTTTGAATTCCGGTTCATGCACCTCTCTCAGACTTATTCCATTGACTCTATCACAAAATATAAATAGTTAAAATCAAAGATCAGTACCATTCCAGGACTGTTGGCACATGGGGCTCAATCAACTGTTGTCCGCAGTTACTTGTTGGAATTGGTCTCTGAGATGGGTCTTCAGATCCAAGTTAATGAGCTCCTCCCTGACCATGCTTATCTCTCAAAGGTCATGGAAGATAAAAAAAATCATGGTTTACCTGAATAGAAGTTCTGGATTCAATTCACCATCAGTTCTTCTTCACCATTAATAGCTTGGAGTATCAACTGACTACATCCGACGACATACAACCTGTCACTCTACAGACCATTGCACTGTAGGCCGCAGCTATTCCGTGAATGCTGTCTGATGATCAGAGTAGATTGAAGGCTACCATTATGTTTTCTTGTGATGTACATCAAGGTACATTTTTCCCATCCCAGATGATAAATCATACTCTGGAAGCCACTGCACTCCTCGATCACGCATTAGTAGTCCACTTTATCCCCCCCGCTGTTGGCACATCTCCGCTACGATTGGTGCTCCTTAACTCTCATCAGAGCTCCTTGGCTTAGCTCTCCTCAATTGCATTCCATGTTCACTTCCTCCCCTTGTGGTGGTCCTGCATGGCAATAGGCACTGCCCAAACCACTGCCATGCTCCTTTGCTAGGATTGGTTCTTCTGTATTTGATCCATCGCTCCCTACCCCTCCACGCATTTTTGGAGCTTCCCTGGTACAAATGGCACTTCTGAATTCCTAGTGGCGCTCCACATTCTGGATTGTTACTCCTGTATATCATTCTCCACTTTTTTACCGCCCCTTGTAGACCATCTCCGCTAGGATAGGCACTTCTCAATCCCCATTGTTGCTCCTCAACCAGGATAGATGCTCCACTATTTCATTCCAATCTCAATACCCCCCATTCAGCTCCGTCATCTAGTATGAGTACTGATTCATTTGTGTGGGTGCTTCTGTACCAGGATTGGCGCTCATTATTCACCATCAGCACTCCTCGATCCCAGGGAGTGCTCCTCAGCCAGGAATCGTACTCTTGTTTTTTATTTCAAACTCCCCATCACCTTCTGTGTATTCGTGTTTTCCACTCATACACTCCCTATCTTGTGGTTCTCTTTTCTCAGTAGTTGCTCCCCTGTTGTATCTCGATACATTGTGTTGCCTTTGAAACCCCATTTCGATTTACAGTTGGCTACTATATAATCACATCTTTGTTAGATATCACAAATCAAGCCAAACATCATTTGAATTCAATTTACCTGACTCACCAGGAATGAATTATCAGGTGATACATGGAGTGAATTTGGATTCTTGAAACGAGTGATGAATTGCATGTTCCAGCTTTCCTGCACCCCGAGGAGATGGGAGATCCAGTGAATGAAATTGAGACCATGTTTTGACAGGTATCATTCAATCGCATGGACAGGATATCATTTTGTTGCACCTGAATTCATATCTGAATCACTTGCGGTTTGCTTTGGTTTCTTGAAGTCGAAATGCCAAAAATAGATCGTAGAAGAAGAGAGTGTTAACATGTGTAAGAATGCTATAGAATTGATAATATATGATAATTCATTCGCCATGTACATTCAGCGAGTCTCAGCAAATGCCTTCCAATCTCTGGATACATATGCGGACAAATGCACGCATCTATGAAAGGTTGTTTTAGATTGCAGTCTTGTTTGGGCAATACTCCCAGGGACGCCCAAATTTCTCTCGAGCACTCAGCTGTATTCCCAAAAATATCACAATCACTCTAATATTGCTGCTATACTAGTCTTTATAGATCCAAGTTATTTCGAAGGCTGACCTGAATACCCTCCTATTGTCAGATTCTCCCCTGAAATTGACACTTCTCAGTTTTCACTCCACCTTCTCTCACATACTCCTGCAGGCTCCCAGTAACTAAAATATATTATGTTGATGCATCACCCAAGCTGGATTATTGATTTCCCAGCACCCTCTGGATTTACCTAATCATAAATTGCAGCCTGATGTGTCAATTTTTCTGGTTCAGTAGTGTTCTCCACAAGATTCTCTGGCTACTCATCCTCCCTCGGAACTGTACAGCACATCTCCCCAATCAGCAACATGTATTTTGCCACTTTGCAGTTTCAAGGAGTGTGTGGGAGTTGATTAACAATGAATCCAGGATGGTCAAATCTTGGACAGAACAAGTCACATGGTGTGACCAGCTGGTGTATATAGAGGTGTTACTGATAAATCACAGTGTCGACTGGACTGAAGCAGTGGCCTTAAAGTTGTTCAGGAGTACAAGTCACAAACCTGTGAAGATCTAGATGGAGTGGCAAAGTCTTGGAAGCACCTTACAATGCATACCTTAAGAATGGGAACACATTGAATTGCTGTTGATTAGACTAGGAACAATGACATATTCTTTTGGAATGTTGCCATTGCACTTGGATATCATATTGACTGCTCATTATTGAACATTTTTATTACACGTATTCAGTTTGTATCATTATTGATGTACCTGCATATCAAGGAATCTCTCTCTTGATGTATCAATCAATCAGTGTCTCTATCTATTGACAGGTCTATCTATTGATGGATCTATCTATTAATGTATCCATCTATCAATGTGTCTATTGTCTTTTCACTGTCATATTAGTTTGCAGCAGTCTGTGATTAAGTGTAATTGGATGTGAGCCTTCAGAGAGCAATCGACTAAACTTAGTAATGTCCCTTCAAGCCATTATTCAGCAGATTTGGAGATGCACTTAGCAGGTATGCAGGACTCAATTCAGTCATTACACTGGAAGGCTGTGATCAAGTAAACTCAGTCATGTACATGGAGGTAATAATAGTTTTAACATGACGATATGATGCGTTGACCACAACCCCGTGTAATACACCAAATACTGGGAATACAATATCAGGCAAATAGGAAGGGTATACTGTGGTAGGCTTAATGTTACCCATCAAGGCCTTGATCAAGAAAATTGTGAGGTAAACCTGGTGCCTCATATTGGAATAATCTATCACCTACACATCCAGACTGATATCATGTGAGCTGAAAGATGCACTTTGCGGCTACAATTGAAGAAGGAAGGAGATGTATTTGGAGACTTTAATTGTACCAACTTAGAGATGTACTTCCAACCAATGATCCAATAAGTTTGTAATACTTTTGGAGGCCATGACCCGGCAATTTTAGAGATTAATATTGCAGGCAGTACTGAAGTGAAATTGAAAGGATACTTGTTGGTGGTGAATCAGGGGACAGTTGGGTGGATGGGAGATAGAACTTGTCCTGCGACTCATTGAATTCATCAACTGGCGACGAATCGAATGCGACAAGTTTACTTACCTCTGACCTAGTCAATTGCTCATTGCTGATAGATTATGTGTTGGGATTCCTACCCTGAGCAGAGACTACATTCAGGGAATTACTCATAACTTTCAGAATCAGTGGAGATTGGCTTTAAGACAGTGAAGTTAGGGTACATGCTCAACTCTGAGTTAATACATGATTATGGCAAGGAGAGATGGCGAGGACAAAGCTAACTTCATATTCAGTGGTAATGGTAGAGTTCTGGAACAGTCAAAGTGAGAATGGAAATAAAGATGAGAATTATCTGGAGAAATATAAGGGTATGCCAGAAATCAGAGATACTTACAACCTGCCATACTGGATGTGGATAGTGTTAGCAACAGTCTCGGAACATCACTTCATGTCCAGGTCTGGGTCCAAACCGAACCGTTGCCAAATTGGAGGTCTGGGTTGTCAACAACCCCGAACCGTCAACTAAGGTACAGTTCGATGGTAAACTCCCTACCGGTCTGAATTGGGCGGGTTGTCAGCGGGTCGCTCAGCAGGTCCATCCATAGATTCAATCAAGGATCTTGTTTGTGGAGTATGTCAATAGTATCTTATCAACATCGCGTTTTCAACAACCGAGGATATGTTTTGCATGCTCTGCAGCTTTCAATACCGATTAATTTGGAATCGGTGTTTTACATTTCTTCCATTGTATTTTTGCCTATAAGGGCAGTCAATAATTCAGTTATGAACGTGAAGATCTGTGCGATGCCTTGATTACCAAATATGCAACAACTAAAACTGTTGACGCTCCATTCATGCTAATTTTCAGGATGCAGCAGGGAGCATGTGGCTGTTGTTTCTGCCAGTAAAGGCTGCCAATATTTGATGAATGGATGTCAGCAACCAATCGGAACATGAATTACCCAAGATGCAAAAATAAATATCGTTGACCCTCGGTTGATGCTCATTGTCAGGATGCGGCAGCGAGCATGTCGCTGTTGTTTGTCTCAGTAATGGCAGACAATATCTGATAAATAGATGTCTGCAGCCAATCGGAAGATAAAGTATCCAAAATGGGAAGCTGAAAAGTGTTGACGCTCCATTGATGCTCATTCTCAGAATGGGGCCGTGAGTGGGTTGCTATCTCTTTCCCCTATAAAAGCTGCCAATACATCGGTTATGCATAATGGCAACCAAATCACTGTGTAACTACCGTACTAACAAAACCACCAATCGTTGACGCTATGTTGATGCTCATTCTCAGAATGGGGCACTGACCATGTCGCTGTCTTTTCTTCTTATAAAAGCTGGCGATACATCGGTTATGCATAACAGTGACCAAATCACTGTGTATTTGCTTTACATACAAAACCACAAATCGTTGACGCTCCGTTGACACTCATTCTCAGAATGGGACGGTGACTGTGTTCCTGTCTCTCTTGCTTATAATCACTGCCCATACATCGGTTATGCAAAACAGTGACCAAATCACTGTATAACTACCATCTTTACAAAACCACAGATCGTTGATGCTCTGTTGACCCTCATCTTCAGAATGGGGCGGTGCCTGTATTGCTGTCTCTCTTGCCTATAAAAACAGCCAATACTTCGGTTAGGAATAACAGTGACCAAATTACTGTGTGATTACCGTATCTACACATCCACAAATCGTTGACACTTAGTTGACACTGATTTTGATGAATTGTTCATTCTATATATGCTGCGATCGATAATAGTTTTCATTATATTTTGAACTTCTTGGTGGTCTTTCTCACAGATTGAGACTTGGCCCTATGGGAAAGCCGAGCGCAATATCATTCGTTCACTGTTCTCTCTTACACAACTAAAATCTATGTATCTTGTCAAAAGCTTCATTGTGCCTGCTATATATCTGTTTATCAACCGGTATTCACAAGCTACTGCTCAGCATTCGCCGATTAAATATCTCTAACTAAAACTCTCGGTCAAGATATATAAAGAACCTGGTGAACCATTGACACATTCTGGCCTACTTTTGCTTCACTTCCTTATTCCCCCTCGTTTCGATTGCATTGACAGTCATTAACACCTTTTCATCCTGTCTCTTTGACTTCCGTGTAGGCCGAATCAATCCGGGAACATTTAGCGCGGCTCTCACATCCCTCTGCTCTAGGCATTGCAGATCCTCGATGCTATCGTCTTGCTCTATATGAGATTCAACGTCCGCCACACAATCGTCTTCGCTGTCATCTGGATTATCTAATTCCCCATTCCAGTTAAGCCAATCTTCAGTGTCTGAAATGCTTTCAGGTGGGCTATCCTCATCATGCTCGACTGGATGATGGTTGATTCTTCGGATTCAGCGGACATCCAACACTTGAGTTCATCTTCCAGGGAGGTCCTTTGCAGACAAAGGTGGTGGCAAAGTTGATCTTTCTAACAATTTGAATGCAGCCAAACCATCATGTTGAAAGAGTGACCACGATGCATCGACGATCTCTTCTGTGTCCGAAATGTATCCCACGGCGGTCAGCTGCTGGTTTTGAGCGTGAGGTTCCTTCTGGGTAGCACGTAGGTTTTGGCTGCCCTGCCACATCTCCAAAATGTTGTGAACATTTGGACAATCTGTGCAATTTCCTTTCTTCCACTTCTTTTTTCATTTCTGAGTGATTTTCTGTGTTCGTTGTATCCAATTCTGGGTCAGCACCTGGCAAAATCCCGTTATTGGCTGGAGCAAACTGCCTTACAAGGACCTCTTTGCGAAGGGTCTCGACTGAGGTTTTTGACTGCCTCCAGCCGATAACATCTCGGCCAAAGGAAACACTGGCCTCCATGCCAACACCATGTGGTATGATAGAGAAGATGTCGCACGCCACATTGAAAAGATTGGTGTACTTTGAGTGCATTTCCTCCTATTGACTCCACCAGTCTGTTATCTCCGGTAACCAAAATGTACTGCTAATCTCCATTGGGTTGGAGTGGTAATCATTGAAATTTGGATTAATTTGCCCCCAGATGATTAGTGCTTCTGGCGGCGAATTGAAATATAGCCTGGCAGCGGTCAATAGACGTGCTGAGTGATCGCTTTGTCCAGGTGTCGTCTCAGCCACATTGTGAGGCGTTAAGTATTCTTGATCATCGCTTGACCTGTTCATATGGATCAAAGGATGATTGACAGGATTCTGAAGCCATTGCGGGGGGGATGGGATTGCTGCTCGGTAAGCTTTCGTGCTGATTGACCAGCACAGGTCGATGTTTGGCACACTATTCATTGTACACGAAAATCAATAGGGCCTCTGGGTATTGGGTAGTATAGGATGTCTCGTCCTCAGGATTAATATCCATTCCCTTGTCCCACTTTCAACAGAATCGCAACTTCTGAAAAGGATCGAAGATATGTGCAGAAATGAGCAGCATGCCCATCGTTGGCGTCACTTCAGCATAGTATTGGACAGCTTCTGTCGAGCTAACTTCACAGCGGAGAACAAGTCATCCTTCCATGGAGTCTTCTTCTTGGCCAAAGCTGGCATCACGCTATCCATGTGATCAAACATGTCATTGTACACTGTAATAAAGTGATGTTATGTGACTGTATGCCTCTTTGACATCCACAGGGTCCAATATTGAAATGGCCTCAATACTTCCATGTCATACTTCACAATGGTCCACTCATCTTGAGATGTGACAAGTGGTCGGTAATCAGTGTATTCTGGATTTTGGAGCCACTCGAGGTGTGAATTCCCGTAGTGGGTAGGCGCGCTCGAGCAACTCCAGAGTTGCTTACCACCGTGTCTTCATATCCATAATTGGTAGTACCACAATGCGAACATTGGCTTTTTGCCAGTCAATGAACTCGTTTCGACGACCAGGTGTGAGCGCAACCAATACAGCAAGCATTCTCTGCTATATGAAGGTCAATTTCAGGACTTCCAAAATATCATAAAATACACACTTTCTCAATTATCTTGGTTAAACCTGCTTTCATGGCCGACACCTTATCGATCCTAGCGTTGCCCTCTTTTCGAAGTCTTTGACTGTTCCCAATGTCTATGCTCTCATTCTCTCCAAATTGCTGATCGTGCTAATGGGCTTCCCAAGACTTGGTGCCGCCTTTTACACAGAGACTGCTCATGAGTGCACCTAAAGCCAGCTGTATGACAGGCGCCATGCATGGTATGTGGTTCCTCAAAGCAGGCCACGGCAATGCAGAGGCCTCGAGTGTTGATTGCAGCTCACATGTCATCGAGTAATTTAAGGAAGCATTATCAGTCGTAGTACCAAGTGAATGGCCGTCAGGAAGCTCGAAACTATCAAACACGTCCTTCAAATGTACGGCTAGCCTTGCTCCAGTATGTTTGTCCTTGACCTATCATCCTTAATGAGCCTTCAAAACGGGAAAGAACAGGTGATCAAACTCATCAGAAGCAAGTTGAACTTCACACAATGCCCAGTTGCAATCCATATTGTAAGCAATGACCGACATTATGGCTAGTTTGTTCGGAGATGTCCATCCGTCCAAACCTGAACTAACTTTATTATGTGTCGGCAATTGCTTCTCAATTGCATCCACGCTCAGTGCATATCCCCTCCGGCAAATGTGGCTAAGAGTCATAGCTGACGGCAGCACTAGGTCATCGCGTAATGCCCTATACGACCGTCATAGCTGTAGATTAGATATCGCGTTCCACGGTATATGGGCCGTAACATATACCACCATGAGCTAGCGATTCCACGTGTCTTGGTGAAATTCGGATGTTTCAAAGTTCTTAGCTGCCAGTTTAGAACAGTTTGTCTGTCATGTTGGTCAACATGGATCGACCAGAATATCAAATATAATCTTCCTCTGCGAACATACTATTGTGATTCCACGACTTCCTTGCCTCTTCAGGATGGCCAACGCTGTTTCATCAACCGTCAAACTAGTCAATTCTGTCACCTCTGACTCTGTTAATTTGTTTAACATTGCAATGTGCGCCTTTGGCAGCAAGTGGTTCCCCATGGAGCTGGTCCCATGTTCTGATGGATGGCGAAGAACTTGATGACAAACAATTCATATCATGTGAGGGCTGCCGGTCTCCTCAATACAGCTGTGTAAATGGAATCACCACGAAGGTGCATATCTAGAATTATTCCAAGCAGAAGGCTGCTGCGAGGCTGCATTTGTTGATGCCCGCCAAGCATCGAATACGATTTGTAAAGTATGTTTGCTCAAATCACCAATAAAGACACGTTCATTCTTGGAAGATATCATAACCTCGAGGAATGATGTGTTTAAAGATTTTGAATCAGACATGGCCATAGGAATTAGATATCTGGGTATTCTGACTCGAAAGACTACCGAAGATATCCATCCAGTAATGCAAACTGCGGGTTCTTCAATATTGCCTCTACAGCTACAAACAAAAAAATCAGATCAGTGAGACATTGCATGCATATTTGTGAAGTTGTATTCAAGGACATATCGAAAAGACTGACTGCGTAAGACTCAATTCTTCAACAATGCTATGCAGTTTCTTGCAGTGTAGCTTACTGAGCCCCCACAAACGTTGTTGACGCTTGGTGGGCGCTCAATTGGAGGATGCGGATGTGATATCGTCAGTAGCATGTGTGCCCATAGAGGTAGCCAATGAGTGGATTGTGGGTTAACACCTTTCCATAGCCCTTAGATTGTCCAAGATGCAAGACCAAATATTGTTGACTCTCCATTGATGCTCATGTTTAGGCGGTGGTAGCGATATCGTCACGAGCATTGTTGCCCATACAGGCTGCTGATACATTGACTATAGGTCAATGTCAATGCACAGCGCTTTGAGTGTCGAAGATGCAAGACCATAAATAGTTGACGCTCTGTTGACGTTCATTTTTAGGAGGTGGTAGCAATATTGTCAAAGCCATTTTTTCCCATAAAGGTGGCCAAAACTTCGATTATAGCTTAATATTGTCGCACAGCTGTCTGATTATCCAAGATTCAAGCACAGAAATTGTTGACGCTGCATTGATGCTCAATTTCAAGAGATAGTAGCGATGTCGACACTGGCATTTTTGGCCTTGAAGGCGGCCAATACTTTGATTATGTGTTACAGCGACAATGTCTTCGGATTGATTATCAGACTCACATGACCAAATATCATTGACGCATCGTTGACACTCATTTCCAGGATTGGTCATAGAGTGTGTGACTATTCTTTTTCCCAATGAAAACCGCCAATTACTTTTAGCAGCGGTTCTGGACCGCCACTTTGGGTCCGGGTCCGCGTGCAGCCCGAACTGTTACCAGATTGGCGGTTCAGGTTGTCAATAAACCTGAACCTTCAAATCCAGTACGGTTTGATGGTCAACTCCCAACCCGTCTGAATTGGGCGGGATGTCAGCGGGTCCATCCATAGATTCAATTAAGGCACTTGCTTTTGGAGTATGTGAATAGTATCTTATCCAAATCGCATTTTCAACACCCAAGAATATGGTTTTGCATGCTTTGCAGCTTGCAATATCGAGTAATTTGAGATCAGTATTTTACATGTGATAGATTGTATTTTCGTCTCTCGTGGCGGTCGATAATTCTGTTATGAACGCGGAGATCAGCGTGATGCCTTGATTACCAAATATACAACAACTAAAACTGTTGACGCTCAGTTGACGCTGATGTTCAGGATGCGGCAGGGAGCATGTAGCTGTTGTTTTTGCCTGTGAAGGCTGCCAATATTTGATCAATGGATATCTGCAAACAATCGGAAAAGAAATTACCCATGATTCAAAGCTTAAAATCGTTGACGCTCTGTTGACGCTCATTCTCAGGATGCGGCAGCGAGCATGTCACTGTAGTTTCTCCCAGTAAAGGCAGCCAAAATCTGTTAAATGGATGTCTACAACCAATCGGAACATAAATTACCCAAGATGCGAAGCTAAAAATCCTTGATGCTCTGTTCACAATCATTTCCAGGATGCGGCAGGGAGCATGCTGCTGTAGTATTTCACAGTAAAGGCTGCCATTATCTGATGAATGGATCGCTGAAACCAATCGGAACATAAAGTACCCAAGATACGAGGGTAGAAATCGTTCATGCACCGTTGACGCTCATTCTCAGGATGTGGCAGGGAGCATGTCGCTGTAGTTTTTCCCAATACTGGCTGTCAATATCTGACAAATGGATGTCTTCAACCAATCAGAACATAAATTACCCAACATGTGAAGCTAAACATTGTTGACTCTCCATTGATGCTCATTCTCAGGATGTGGCAGGGAGCATGTCACTTCAGGTTTTCCCTGTAAAGGCTGTCAATATCTGACGAATGGATGTCTACAACCAATCAGAACATAAATTACCCAAGATGCGAAGCTAAAAATTATTGACCCTCCTTTGATGCTTATTCTCAGGATGCGGCAGGGAGCATGTCGCTGTCTCATTTACCTAGAAAGGCTGCCAACAAATCAGTTATGCATCACAGCGACCAAATTGTTGTTCAATTACCGTACTTACAAAACCACAAATCGTTGACGCTCCGTTGAAGCTCATTTTGATGTCTTGTCCATTCAACATCAGCTGCAATCAACAATAGTTTTTATTATGATTTGAATATATTGGTAGTCTTTCTGCCAGATTGAGACTTGGCCTTGTGACAAAGCCGAGCGCAGTAACATTCTTGCACAGTTCGCTCTTACACGACTACAATTTATGTATCTTGCCCAAACCTTCATCGCACCTGCTATACATCCGTTAATCAACCGATATTGACAAGCTACTGCTCACCATTCGCCCATAATATATCACTAACTAAAACTCTAGTTCATGATACATAAAGCAGCTGGTGAAACATTGACGCATTCTGTCCTACTTTTTTTTCACTCCCTTGTTCCTCTTTGTTTCAATTGCATTGATCGTCATCAACACCATTTCAGCATTTCTTGTTGACTTCGGTATCGGCCGGATCGATCAGGGAACATTTGGTGCGGCGCTCACATCCCGCTGCTCTGGCCATTCCGGATCCTCAATGATCTTGTCTTGCTCCATATCAAAGACAATGTCCGCTGCGCGATTGTCTTCACTGTCATTAGGATTATCTAAGTCCCCATAGCAGTTAAGCCAATCTTCAGTGTCCGAAATGGTTTCAGGTGCGCTATCCTCATCACTTTCGACTGGATGACGGTTGATTCATCGGATCTAGCGGACATTTAATATTTGAGTTTGTCCTCCAGGGAGGTCCTTTGCAGACAAAGGTGGTGGTGGCAAAGGGAATCTTTCTGAAAATTCAAATGCAGCCGGTCCATCATGTTCAAAGAGTGACCACGATCCTTTGTCGATCTCTTCCGGGTCCGAAATGTATCCCACGGCAGTCATCTGCCTGTTTTGAGTGCAAGATTCCCTTTGGGTAGCACGTAGGTTTTGGCTGTCCTGCCACATCTCTAGAAAGTCTTGGACCTTGGCCATTCTGTGCAATTTCCTTTCGTCCGCGTCTTTCTTCATTTCCGAGTCATTTTCTGTGTTCAGTATTTCCAATAATGGGTCAGCGCCTGCCAAAATCCCGATATTGGCTCGAGCGAACTGCCTTACAACGACATTGTCGCACAGGGTTATGCCTGTTGTTTTTGACTGCCTCCAGCCGATAACATCCTTGCCTAGGGAAAAACTGGCCTCCACTCCGACAACATCTCGTATGATAGAGAATATGTAGGGCGCCACATTAGAGAGATCGGCGTACTTGGTGTGAGCTTCCTCCTGTTGATGGCACCAGTCGGTTTTGTCCGGTAACCAAAATGTACTGCGAATCTCCATTAGGTCGGATTGGTAATCATTGAGATTTGGATTATTTTGCCCTCAGTTCTTTGGTGCTTTAGGCGGCGAATTGAAATGGAGCCTGGCAGCTGTCGATAAGCGTGCTGCGCTATCGCTTTGTCCTGGTGTTGTCTCAGCCACATCGTTAGGCGATAAGTAGTCGTCATCATCACCGGACGAATCATATGGATCAAAGGATGATTGACAGGATCGTAAAACCGTGTAGGAGGGGATAGGATTGCTCCTCAGTCAGCTTTCGTGTTGATTGACCGGCACATGTCTATGTTTGGCACAGTATTCATTCTCCACGTAATTCAGAAAGGCCTTTTGGTATTACTTAGTATAGGATGTCTCGTTGTCAGGATTAATATCCATTCCTTTGTCCCACTTTCCAAACGATTGCAACTTCCGGAAATGTTGGAGGATATGTGCAGAATTATGAAGCATGCCTGTCAATGGAGTCACTTCAGCGCAATATTTGCAGAGCTTCTGTCGAGCTAACTTCATGGTGAAGAACAAGGCTTCCTTCCATAGATTCTGTTCTGAGCGAAATCTCGCATCATGCCATCCATCTGATTGAACATATCATTGTACACTGTGATAACGTGATGCAATGTGACTGTATGCCTCTTTGACATCCACAGGGTCCAATATCAGAATGGCATCAACAACTTCACAATGGTCCATTAATCTTCAGTTGTGAAGAGTGGCCGGTAATCACTGTATTTCGGGTGTTTAAGCCACTCGGGTGGGAATTCATGTAATCGGAACATGTGCTTGATCAAATCCAAGGTCGAGTTCCAACAGGTCTTCACATCCATCATCGGAAGTTCTGCGATTCGGACTTTGGCCTTTTGAAAGTCACTGAACCCGTTTCGACCACCTGGTGTTAGCATAATCAACACAGCAAGCATTCTCTGCTATATGAAGGTCAGTTTCAGCACTTTCAAAATATCTTGAAATACATACTTTCTCAATTATCTTTACTAAACCTGGTTTCATGGCCGACACCTTATTAATTCCAGCATTGCCCTCTTTTCGAAGCCTTTGAAGCTTCCCAATGTCTACGCTTTCATTCTCTCCAAATTGCTGATCAGGCTCATGGGCTTCCCAACACTTGGTGCAGCCTTTGACACCGAGACTGCTCATGAATGTACCTAAAGCCAGCTGTATGACGCGCGCCATGCAAGGTATGTGGTTCCTCAATGCAGGCCACTCGATTCCAGACGCCTCATGTGTTGATTTCAGCTCACGTGTCATCGAGTAATTTGAGGAGAAATTATCATTCATGATTCCAACCAAACAGCTGTCGGTAAGCTCAACACGATCAAGAACCTCCTTGAAATGCACATCTAGCCTTGCTCCAGTATGTTGGCCCTTGACCTATTATCCTTAATTAGCTTTTGAAAGGTGAAAAGAACAGGCGATCAACCTCATGGAATGCCAGTTGAACATCACGCAATGCCCAATTTCGATGCATACAGTAAGCAATGACCGACGTTATGGTTAGTTTGTTCGTTGATCTCCATCCGTCCAGAGCTAATCTCCCTTTATATCATGACGGGAATTGCTTCTTGATTGCATCCATGGTCAGAGCATATTCCCTCCGGCAAATGTTGCTGAGGGTCGTAGTGGACAGAAGTACTAGGTCATCCCGTGATGTCTTATACGACCGTCATAGCTCTAGCTTTGATATAGCATTTCATGGAATGTGAGCCGAAACAAATCTTAACATGGGGTCACGATTCCACATGTCTTGGTGAAATTCTGAAGTTTCAAAGTCCTTATCTGCCAGTCTGGAACGTTTCGTCTGTCATTTCGGTCAATATGGATCCACCTGGATGTCAAATGTGATCTTCCTCTGCAAACTTACTATTGCGATTGCTCGACTTCCTTCACTTCTCAGAATGGCCAAGCTGTTTCATCGACCGTCGAACTAGTCAATTCAGTATCCTCTCACTGTGTTAATTTGTTCAACTTTGCGATGTGAGCTTTTGCCAGCAAGTGTTTCCCCATTGAGCTGGCCCCATGTTCTGATGGATGGCAAAGTACTTGATGACAAACGATGCATCTGATGCCAGGGCTGCCGGTCTCCTCAATTCCGGAGTGTAAATAGAATCGCCACAAAGTCGCATGTCGAGAATTATTCCAAGCAACAGGCCGCTGTGAGTCTACATTCATTGCAGCCCACCAAGCATCGAAGATGATTTGTAAAGTAAGGTCGCACAAATCACGAAAAAAGACACAGTCATTTTTGGAAGAGACCATCATCTCGAGCAATGAGATGTTCAAAGATTTTCAATCCGACATGGCAGTAGGAATTTGACATCAAGGTAATCCGACTAGAAAGACTGCCGAAAGTAACGATACCGCAAAGCAGACTGCGGCTTCTTGAATATTGACTCTAATGCTACCAGTGAAAAAATCAGATCTGTGAGACATTGCATACATATTTGTGAAGTTGTATACAAGGTTAGATTGCAAAGATTGACCACGTAAAACTCGATTTTGCAACAGCACAATGCAGTTCAGTGCTGTGTAGTGGTCTGAGCCTCCACAATAACTGTTGACGCTCTGCGGGTGCTCAATTGTAGGAGGTGGATGCGATATCGTAACTAGCATTTTTGCCATTACAGGCTGCCGATGGGTTTATTGTGGGTTACCTATGTTCCATTGCACTTAGATTATTCAAGATGCAAGATCAAAAATTGTTGACGCTGCGTTGATGCTCATTTTGGGACAAGGTCACGATCTTGTCGTAAGCATTTCTGCCTAGAAATGCGGCCGATAGTTCGATTATAGATCAAAGTAGTCTCATAGCCCCTTGATATACCATGATTCAAGGCCTGAAATCATTGACGCTCCGTTGAGGATCATTTTCAGGGCATAGTGACGAGGTAGTCGAAAGCATTTTTGCCTCCAAAAGCGTCCAATAGTTCGATTATGGATTACAGTAGTCTCATAGCCCCTTCATATTCCAAGATGCATAGCCTAAAATGGTTGACACTCCGTTGACGCTGATTTTGAGGGCATAGTGACGAGGTCATCGATAGCATTTTCGCCTACACAGGATGCCAATAGTTTGATTATGGATCGAAGTAGTCTCATAGCCCCTTGATATTCAAAGATGCAAGGCCTAATATCATTGACGCTCCGTTGACGTTCATTCTGAGGGCACAGTGATGAAGTCATCGAACGCATTCTTGCCTAGAAAGGTGGCCGACAGTTCGATTATGGCTTGATGTCACTGCACAGCCCTTTCATCTTCCAACATACGAAGCCAGAATTCGTTTACACTCCATTGACGTTCATTTTCAGGACATAGTAGCGATGTTATTGCAACCATTTTTGAATAGAAAGGCGGGCCACCGTTCGATCATGAATGCACATTGCAGCGAAACGATCTAGATGTTCCATGATGCAATGCCAAAAATCGTTGATGCTCCGTTGACGCTCACCTTTGAGCTCACCTTTGAGCTCACCTTAGAGACATACCAACAGTCATTGTGTGCTCAACAATTGTGCATAAAATCCATACAGTCTTTTTGGGCAGCCAGTATACTATTTCAATGTATTATCATTTGAATACAAAATCTTTGAGACATCTCAGTTTCTGAGCCACCACTATACACATCATTTGCATGATGAATGACATAAGTCCATCGCATTTCAGTGCTTTCAGCCGGCAATTTACCACATACACATCTATGCACTAGTTTGAGATATTTATAGCGCAACCTCATCACCATTCCTTATCCGGCTCATTCTCCTCCATTTCCATAGTGTACCATAGGCAATTTTCGATTTTTCGACCATGTGCAGGAGGTCTGAGCGGAGAGTTATGTATGTGGCTGCATGGATTGATGCAGACAAACGGCTGTCATCCATCCAGGTTTCGGATGTGCTTTGACCGCTCCTTTTATGAGTCGTATGACATCACTGACTGAAACTTTGTTAGTAAATTTTGTCTCAAATTTAGGTTTTTTTTTTATCATTTAACCGTAACAGGCAACACCATATATAGTTCATTGTTTGTCTTTCTACTTGATTTGGTGTCTAGAACGTTTGCATGCCCCGTACGACCCTTGCACACACAGTCACAAACAATCTTGTCTCACAATGTGGCCACTGAAATCCAGAAAAAACTGACACGTAGCGAAGTAGGTACAAATTGCATTTCATCGAGACACGTCTTTATAAATACCAATTTGGCTATGTATCCCTCCGGTGACGCTGGAGCTGTCACCATGTCTTCTTCCGAGTCCGAATTCTATATGGTAATTAGCGAGCAACTCTATATGCTGAGGTAACTGCTGACGAGTTGAACTTGCGTCGCAATCTCCCTCTGTGACGAATCGGGCACCACATCGGGGATGGGAGATACTATGCGATTGTCTGCCTGAGGTTTCTCCGAACCCAGCCTCATTTGACTACTTGCCTGTGGAGATGTCACTTGCGGCATTTGTGATTTTCCGGCGACGATATCAAGAACCTACATAAGGATTCCAAATGTTGTCGGTGATGGTGTGGCTGCTGTCGTGTCTGTTTGGGGCTTCACAACTGCCGGAACCTTCCGTTCAGTTGTGCCGTACATCATATCTCTCTCATGGAAGTAGTCGGCTGCGTCCCCCCATCCCGGTTGAGTCAGTTCGTCAAGCCTCATCTGCTTCTGGCGTTAGCTCTCCATGCAGTGCTGTACCGTTTTGGTGATCGTGCCCATCACCCAGCCAGGTTCATCATCTTCGCTCAGCTTGCCAAGCTCTGTATCTTCCTCATCATTATCTTTGTCTTCCCCATCATCCTCATCTTCGGATCTTGCAAGATTGCTCACACTGTCGCCGAGAGCATTCAACACCTCCCCAAATGTCGATTCACGCTTTGTGGTTGTCGATTGTGCCTTCTCAACATTCGTCATATTTTTCTGCTCTTACATAATCGCTATCTCTGCGTCTTGCACTCGCTTTCTTGCCACTGCAGTCTCTCTATCTACATAGTGCTCGATCCATTTCTCTTGTTCTTCCTCGCTTGAAATGTGTGTCACCCGTCTTTTCTCCACCGAAAGCTTCTTTTTAGATCTTAAGCTGCGCGATGCTCCCAAACCTCGGTCCAATTCCACCTCCAAGCCACTTTTGCCTTTGATCGCTTCATGATGTCGTCGTGTGGTTTTCTTGGTCGATTTACTGTATTTGCCTGCCGGACGTGCCGAAAGGTTCTTTTTCGGAACATTGACCATTGGATCTAGTGTGGACCTTGTTGTTCGGCGAGATGTTAGATGTTGCAAGATATGGACCACATGGAGGCAAGCTGTGTCTTCTATGTCAAGGTTGGTAGGTTTCATCAATTAGAACAAAGCAAAATTTGTCTTTTGACTGTCACTTCATTGCGAATAATCATGCTAACCGTACATTAAGACTTGATGGTTAGCATTTGATTCAAGTGAGATCCTGGCAATGTCTTGAGTCAAACATCACCAGATGTCCTTTCCGTCGAAGAATGTGCTTTGTCTATCCATAAATAATGAGATATCAGCTGTCGTTCATCACGATATATCCCTGCAAACAAACAAACAACATCGGACCAACTTACTGCAAATCCCGGGACTGTTGGAATCCCCTGCAGCTATACACAGTGCAGCTATACAAAGCCGGATTCAGCTTGAATTGAAGGTGCAAGTTGGCTGTCACTCGTTCCATGTTGACTTGTAGCTAACTCTATCCTCTTCAGGACTTCCCACTTTTTTCATGATCATCTTCCTCACCATTCCACAATGGCAAGTCATGGCTCCATAAATACTTCAACCAGGTGTGATTGAAGCCGAATCGAGCCTAATGACAGGCTCTTCAAACAATGCGCCACCCAGTGAGCCACAGCAGCAACGCAGACACCAGTTAGTTCACCGCGACACTGCAATTGTAGCCACCAAAAATATGAACCAAGACGTGCATTTGAAATTAGTACGTAAAACTGGAACCAGCATAAATGAGAAGCAGCATGCGATCGAATGTGAGTCAATTTATATCCATGTAGACGACGGTCAACTAACAGTATAACGCAAAGCTGGGGTACGTAGAGAGCTTCATGACCAATTCATCACTGCCCGGAACGGGAAACTTCCATGGTCGACCAAGGCATAGGTCCGCACAGTCCGCAAAATTGAATATCAACATGTGGTCAGTTCTGGGATTTTCACAAACAAATTTGGTGAGAAACGTCCGTTGGAATGGACGAAACAGGCTGTAAAGACCTGAGAGGAGGCTACGGAGTCGTATATGGTTGAGGTAACAGCCGATTCTCACTCAAGAATCAGCAACTAACTTCTTGTAGGTTTTCAACATGTCAGCTGCTATGGCAAGACAAGGAGGTTGGGTACAACTTGAACAGTCCGACATGCATCTTGGTTGAATATAACCAAGATGCCTAAAGAAGGGTTTTCGTGCGCTGCAATGGAGGGAACGCAACAACAAATCAACAAACCACGACCCGAAGTTCAAGAAGTGAAAAAACGGGGTGTTGTGTTCCCCGGGCATAAAATAGTGAAGGCTGTGGTAGAAACACAACCAGCAATCGTTTGGGAAAATCAAATGGATGGCTGTCTTTCTTGCCAAATTGTCACAGCAAAGAATCCACAGACTTGCTGGAGGCGCAAAGGCACAGGTGCACATCCACCCCGACCGGTGCCACTGAGGCCCGGAATGCCACCTGCGCCGCCTGATTACAGTGAGCAAACTCAAAGCTCCGAAACAGAAGGTGTGCCACCCAGATATGTGTATCTACATACTCCACTTCCCAGCGCTCGATTTGTCAATCTTGATCCATATGCCAAGGATCGCATGTGCGATCAAGATTTTATTCCAGATTTGCTAACCGATGAAGGTCGATCCACAGGTTAGTACACTATCAGCTGCGTGGTAATGCAGCTGACAGCCATTTTGTAGATGACAGCAGCCTTTTGAGTGAACATGACAGCGAAGATGAGAGTGGACTGAAGGGAAAGGGATTTCTGAGTATTATCATGGTCTACAATTAGCAGACACTTTAAAGTATATTTTAAAGGGTATATATATATGCATCATTAAAGAACAATGAAGTTAGAAAGGAGAATGTACATGAACAGCACAGAGCGGCTGCCACAAGACAATTATTGATATAGTATGCCAAAGTGAATGGTTCCATATTGCGGTTACGCCCATGGCAAAATGAGCGTCAACAGAGTGTCAACTATGTTAGGTCCTGTAAGTCGGGTAATAAAAATGTGATTTGGTAGTGAATACACATAATGGAAGTGTTGCCACCCTTTATAGGCAAAAGAGAAAGCAACACGCTCCCTGCCCCATCTTGAAAATGAGCGTCAACAGAGCATCAACAATTTTAGGTCTTGTTAGTCTGGTAATTATGAAGTAATTTTGTAGTATTTATACATAACAACAGCTTTGACAACCTTGAGACGCAGAAAAGAAAGCTAGACGCTCCATGTCCTATCTTGAAAATGAGCGTCAATGGAGCGTCAACAATTTGTGGTCCTGTAAGTCGGGTAATAAAAACGCGATTTGGTAGTGATTACACATAATGGAAGTGTTGCCATCCTCTATAGGCAAAAAGAAAAGTGTCACGCTCCCTGCCCCAACATGAAAATGTGCATCAACAGCGTGTCGACAATCTTGGGCCTTCAATCATGGTTTATTGAAGCGCGCTGCGGCTGTTAAAGTCGATATACTCAGTTTTGGGCATTTTTGTAGTCTAAAATGCTCGTGAACACTTAGTTGCACCTGTGTAAATGAAATCAATTGTTACTATTCAGGAGGCTATCGCGGGGATATCGTTTGCTTATCTGCTCATACAGGCTGCTAATCACTTGTTTATGGATACGTGGGACCAAGCGCCACTTAGATCACCCAAGATACAAGGCCATGAATTGTTAACGCTCGATTGACGCTCATTTTCAGGATGGGGCAACGAGCGTCTCTCTACTTGTTTGCTTTATAAAGGTTGTCAATACATCAGAAAATGACAATGCAGTACGATAGTCAATATTTTGCAATTGACAGTAGGATATCTGAATGCGACGATGGATAGAACAACATGAAACGCAGAACCAGAGATTGGACCCGACAGGTATAGCTAACCTCGGTGATAACTGCGGGTTGATGGGTCCGGGGCCGGATTTGGACTGCTGAGTAACAGCGGGTCGGGTTTTTAGACGGTTCAGGAACCGATCCAAACCGTTTCTCCGGTCCAAACCCGGACTGCTGGTGGGTTACCCGGACCCGTTGCTAACAGTACCGCCAATCCAATCAATTTGGAAGGATGTGACTATGAAGCTGTTTGTTTCCAGAAAATGTAATACTAAAAATTGTTGACGCTCCGTTGACACTCAACTTAATGACATCATGACAGTCAGTGGGTGCTCAACAATTGTATGTAACAATGCATACAGTTGTCATTGGCAGCCAATGAATCGTTTCTATGTATAAACATTTGCATCTAAATCTTTCCAAACCTCTCAATTTCTGATCCACCCCTAGACACATTATCTGAGTGATGAATGGAGTTGGCCCATCATGTTCCAGCGCTTTCGGCCAGCAATTAACCGCATATATATCCGTCGACTAGTTTTTGATATATTTAGCCCAACTCCCTTACCATTCCTAATCCAGCTCATTCCCCCCAATTTCCATGACCTATCATAAGCAATTTTCAACATCTCAACCAGGTGCACCAGGTCTGTGCAGCGAGTTATGCAGTTGGATCCATGATCTTATGCAGCATCAAGGTCGTCATTCAGTAAGCATCATATTGCACTTTGACCGCTGCATCGATGACCCAGATGACCTTACTGACTTATATTTTGTTAGTGAGTTTCATCTGTAATTTAGTTTGAATTGTTTCACTTGATAGTGATGGGCAGGAAAATATCATGTTCATTGGTCGTCAGTCAACGAGATTTGATGTCTAGAACATTGGCATGGCCAATCCAACCCTTGCACATGCATAGACAAATTATCACATCTCACATTTTGGTCACTGAAATCAAGTCAACTCTGACACGTAGCGAAATAGGTTCAGGTATTGCATTTCAAATTGATACATCATCACAATTGCCAATTTGCCTATTCATTCCTCCGGGGATGCAGGAGCCATCACCATGTCCTCATCAGAATCCGATTTCTATATGGTAATTAGCTTGGTACGCGATATGCCTGGGTTGAAGCTTACAGGCTCAACAGGCTTGGATTGCTGAATCAGTAACCAATCGGGCATTGGGGCGGGCGGGAGGGACGGGATCCGTTTGTGTGTCCGCGGTTTCCGCGAACCTAGCCTCATATAACTCCTCCCTAGTCGAGAAGTCACTTGCGGCATTTGCAATATTCCAGGGACGCTATCAAGAGTCTCGAGAGGCGCACTAAATGTCTTCGGCAGAGATGGTGCTGCATCATCCGCATTTTAGGATTGAACGACAGCCAGAACCTTCAATTTAGTCGTCCTGAACTTCTTATCCCTCTCAGGGAAGAAGTCGGCCGTGTCTCCCCAGCTGGGTTGCATCAATTCGTCAAACCTTATTTGCTTCTGCCGAAATCGCTCCATGCGATGCTGTACCGTTTTGGAGATTGAGCCCATCACCCTGCCGGGTTGGTCATCTTCACTGAGCTTGCCCCCCGCAGAATCTTCTTCATCATCATCCTTATCTACCCCATCCTCCCCATCGTCAGAACATGCAAGATCGCTCAGACTATCTCGGATGGCGTTCAACATCTCCTCACATGTTGTTTCAGGCTTGGTGGTTGTCAATCCCACCTTTTCAGCATTTCTCATATTGTCCTGCTCCTGTTTAATTGCTGTCTTTGCGTATTCAACACGCTTTCTTGCCACAGCAGTCTCTCTTTCCACATAATCCTCGATCCCTTTTTTCTTTCACTTCGTTGCTTAAAATGTGCGTTTCTTGTCTTTTCCCCACCGCAAGCTTCATCTTGGATCCCAAGCTACGCAACGCTCCAAAGGCTTGGACCCATTCTGCTTCCAAGCCGCTTTTGCCCAGATTTGCTTGATGACTTCGTTATGTGGATTGCTTTGTCGACTTGCTGTCTTTAGCTGCGGGCTGTGGCGAAAGGTTCTTTTTCGGAACATTGACCATTGTACTTTGTGTTGACTGTGTTGATGGACGAGATGTTGGATGTTGCAAGATATGGACAACATAGAGGCAAGCTGCGTCGTTTATGTCGAGGTCGGTACTCTTAATCGACTTGAACAAAGCAAAATCTGCGATTTGACTGACACTACATTAGTCATGGCGATGCTAACCGTACATCATGACATGATGTTCAGGGTCTTTATGATGTAAGATCCAAGGGATTTCTTGAGACAAACATCAGCAGATATCCTTTCCGACGAGGAATGTACCCTTTTTATCACACACACACGAGATTTCGACCGTTGTTCACTGTGATTTATCCCTGTAAACAAACACACAACAACGGACCAACTTGGTCCAAATCGCAGGATGGTTGGCAACCCGTGCAACTGGCAGCTATGCCGAACAGGATTCATCTTGTGTAGAACGAGCAAGTTGGCTGTTACAGATGCCATTTTGACTTCAAGCTAACAATATAATCCTCAGGACTTCCGACTTCGTTTCATTATCTTCTTCCTCAGGACTTCCCACTTCGTTCTGTTATCATCATCTCTTCACTTCCACAGCAGGAAATCATGGCTCCACTAACACCTCAGCAAGGTGAGGGTGGAACTGAATTGAGCACAACGACAGGTGCTTCATCCAATACGCCACCCGCTGAGACCCAACTAAAACGCAGACACCACTCACTTCACCACGATGGTGCAAATGCAGCCACCGATAACATAACCCTGGATGCACAATTAATTATTCTCCGTAGAACCAGAAGAAGCAAGGATAAGAAGCAGCATGTGAGCGGATGTAAGTGTTGTCATATCGAGGTACACGGCCGTCAATTTATGAAATAATATACTGCTGGAGTACGCAGAGAGCTACGTGACCAATTTATCGCCGCCTGTAATGGAAAACCACAATGGTTGACCAAGGCCTTTGTCCGCACATTCCGCAGAATGAAACATCATGATATTCTCAGCTCTGGGATTTTCGTGGAGGAATTTAGTGATAAGAATCCCCGAGAGTGGACCAAACAGGCTTCAACCATGTTAGTGGATGCTACGGAAGCGTATGTGGTTGAGGTAGTGGCCAAATCTAATATGTAGATGCATCAACTAATTTCCTTGAAGGTTTTCAACATGTCTGCAATTATGGCAAGGCAAAGAGGTCCGGTACAGCTAGAACAGTCTGACATGCGCTGGGCTTTGAATATGGCCGAAATGGCCGAAGGAGGGTTTTCACGCGCTGCAATAGATGGAACGCAATTCCTGATCGAAAAACCTTAGGCCAAAGTCCGAAAAGAGAAGAAGCGGGGAGTTGAGTTTCCTGGGCATAAAAATGCGAAGGCTGCAATGGAAAGACACCCGGCTATGCTTCGGGAAATTCAGACGGACGGCTGCCTTCCTTGCCAACATGGCATAGCACAGAATCCCCAGACACGCTGGAGATGCAAAGGCACTGGTGCACCTCCCCCAGAGCGACTCAGACAGCCGACACCAGAACCGATGCCACATCCACCCGAACCTCCACTTGTTCCACCTGGTAACAATGAGGGTGCTCATCTATCCGAAATCGAAGGTGTGCCACCCGGATATGGGTATATACATACTCCTCTTCCCAGTGCTCAATTCTTCACTCATGATGCATATGCCAATGATCGCAAGCGTGATAAAGATTTTGATCCAGATTTGCTGACTGATGAACAAACATCCACTGGTTAGTACGGTATCTGCTGCGTGGTAATGCAACTGACATCCATTTTGCCGATGACAGCAGCCAATTGAGGGAACCTGACAGTGAAGATAAGCATTGATCGAATGAAATGAGTTTTTTGAGTGTATTATTATGTACAATTAGCGCACACTTTGAAGTATATTTTAAAGGATATCTTTATATGTATCATTAAAGAACAATGTTGTGATGAAGGAGAAAGTATATGAAGACGGTACAATGGCTGCCAAAACACCATTAATGATATATTACATCAAAGTAAATGGTAACATATTGTGGATATGCCCATGGCAAAATGAGCGTCAATTGAGCGGAAACAATTTTTGGTCTTGCATCATTGGTAATCTGCTTGGCGATCGGCTGAGACCATTTATAAATGCAGTATTGGCTGGCTTTATAGGCAAAAGAGCGAGCCTCACGCTCCGTGCCCCATTCTGAAAGTGAGTGTCTATGGAGCATCAACGCTTCTTGGTCTTGTAAGTTGGGTAAGTCAAAAGCGATATGGTCGTTCCTATAAATAATCAAAGTTTGGGCCGCCTTTATAGGGAATAAAGACAGCGACACCCTCTGTGCCCCTTCATGAAAATGGGCGTCAACAGAGCATCAAGGATTTTTGGCCTTTCATCATTGGTAATCAAAGCGTGATGTGTCTGTCATTGTTTATATATGATGTTCTGACAGTTTTTCTAGGCTAAAACGGTCATGAACTCGTTGTTTCATCATTGTAAATGAAAGTAGTTGACACTGTCTGGGAGGCTGTCGCGGGAATGTCGCTTGCTTATCTGCCTAGAGAGGCTGCCAATTCCTCCTTAATAGAGGCTTGCAATCATGCGCCACATATATTACCCACGATGTGAGACCTAAAATCGCTGACACTCATTTGACGCTCATTTTCACAATGGGGTAGGGAGTGTGTCGCTTCTGCTTCCGCCTGTAAAGGAGGCCAATACCTCAGTTATGACGAGCTGCAACCAATGCCCGCTCTGATTACCCAGGATGCAAGACCTACAATCATTGACGCTCCGTTGACGCTCATTTTCAGGATGGGGCAGGGAGCGCTTGACCTCATATTTTGAGCACAAAGGCAGCCTGTTCATCCAAAAAGAACATCGACGTACCTTCATTAATACTTTACGATCAACAGTATGATATCTGAATGCAACCATAACTATGGCAACCTGAAATGCAAAACCAGAAATCGGACCAGACGGGTCTGACCAAACCCGGCGAAACCTGCGGGTTGACAGGTACGGGGCCACGTTCGGACAGCCAACAACCAGCAGGTCGGGTTTTTGGACAGTTCTGGAACCGAACTGAAAGGTTTTTGTGGTCCAACCCCGGAACGCTGGGGGGTTACCTGGACCCGTTGCTCACACTAGATGTGGAATAGCTGGTAGCAGTAGTCTCACCAGCTGGATTGGAAGTTGCCCCTACAATATGAGTTGTGGTTTATCTACTGGCATACCAAATTCTGTTAAGTCCCCATTTTTCTTAATGACTTCCCCAATCTCCTCTAATTGCTATCTTCCATCCTAATTTTCCTCATGCATTATTCTACTACTTCCTGGGACCAGGTGGTTAAGTCATCCTTCTGAATCTCTCCTAGCCTTGATTATAGTCATTACCAAGTACAGCATCAACCTCTGATTGACTGTCTCCCATTCCCAGCCGGTTTGTCACCTTTCATCTCTCATTTCTGAGTGCACTGTAATGAACCCAAGTTTCTATATTGCCACAACTATGAGTTGACCTGAAGCAGAAGATGTACATCACTTCAGACTACTGCTAATCCAAGGCATCCCGCTAATTCATGACACATTAGATGTAACAATAAACAATGATGACCAATATATTGTCATTACAGATGCTCAGTAATTGATCGATGTACTGGTTGGCTTCAAGTTTGTGTGAGGACATATCAAATGGCTCCAAATGGAAGAATATCTGCTTCTATTACACCTCCCTCCAGATCAACCATCTCCAGATCAACCACCTTCTATTACACTCCTGATTTGCTTTAACACCTCCCTTCAAGTACATCTATATGATCACCTGATTGCATGCTTCCAGTGAATCTCCAAGCTGGCTCTGATCAGACCCTCAATGTGCATCTTTATGCTCACTCCATCATTCCCTTTACATTTGGATCATCAAATCCTACAAATTCATCCTCCTACATGCTCAAGCATTACCTTGAGGTGCATCTCCAACTTCACTGAATCACCACCTCCAAATGCATCTTCAAGTCCACCTCATTACATTCTCAGAATTCACACATTCATTGCATCCAAGTCCATCTCTACGTTCACTACCTTGCCATCTCCCAGTGCTTACGTGATAATACTTGAGCACCATCTGTTCCCTGACTGAGAGAATGAATGTATATTCATCGAAATGGATGGAGAATTCATGCTTGATTGTCATGTAGGAAATTCAATGAGGGTTGTGAAACAAATATCTAATGACAGATAGATATGATAGCCAACATGGCTTGTGGGACCCTACAAATGACTGCCATGGGAACACAGTACCAAGTATATGGTGCTTCTGTAGGCCTGAGCAGAGGTCTCACCTGCACCTGCATATCTGAACACAAATTTCAGCTTCTTCTGCAGCTCTGCCCAGATGTTTCAGCTGCTTCTGCACCCCTGCAGAAGCGACTCAACTACTGCCACAGACCTGTACAGATGTCCCAGCTGCTTCTGCAGACTGGCTCTGAGGTTCCAGCTGCTCTTGCAGACCTGAACAGACATCTCAACTACTCAGAAATTTTACAATCTTATATGTCTAACCTTGGTACAGGTTAGATCCACGTCCAGATCAGCAGATGCTTTCAGAAGCATCTGAACATTCTCCAAAAGCATCTGAGTGGGCATTAATCAGCTTCAGGGTGGTTTGGAAATATCCAGAATAACTTAAATATGCCAGTGCAGTATACTGGAGTGCATAGGAGGTTGGCATATAGATTTCAGATTATTGTGCATTGTGCTGATATACTATTCCTTGAACAGCACATTGTCCCCTAACCATTGCTTGTCATTCAACCTTTTGAATAGTGCTATGAAAGTGGTAGTTGAATTTATCACCATGATATCTGAGTCAAAGTTATGCACTGTATACAGTTACTCAGCTAGAGGCATATCTGTATATTGTTATTTATTGCTATATTGGTTTTTGAAATTGCCAAAAATATAGTTCAACCAAGCTCATAACATGCTTACCCAGTTCTGGTATACTGCAAAGTATGTATCAACTTGTCTATATATCAATTTAACAGGTACATAAAAAGTACAGATTATGTGGCTCCACCCCTCAACTCCAACCCAATATCACATAATGACAGCATTTACAGTCCATGCTTAATGCACTTGCACATGGCTATTGAGCAAGCTTGGGAATGAAGATAGAGCAAACCGTGAAGTACCCTTGAAGGCTCCAATAGTGTGAACAATGTATTCTTCACAGTAATGCTAGCTGCACTTGGGAATTGAGATTATTCTAACTCAGAGATGCACTAAAAGTCCTGGATGAAGTAAGGTTGGATGTTTCTTTGAGACTATGCCAGCTGTACATGCAGACAGATAATAGGGCCAACTTTGAAATACACTTGGAAGGTGACATAGTGAGAAGTTGGAAGAGAACTTGGAGATATATTTCAAGACAGTATCAGATTCACATGGAGATTGAAGCTAAGAAACCCATGTGATCGAAATTGTATGATGACAGTGCAACACTTCGCCCTGGAGGCCATCAGATTTCAGTATTTTATGTTGCGGCCAGACACTGAGTAAACATAAATACAGTCAATGTGAGCAGTGGCTGGCAATATCTATAAAGGTACACTGGGGGCTAACACTCAATGAATTGGTTAGCTTAAAATCGTAAAATGAAATGCCAGTAGACTTGTAGTTTGGTGCTTCTGTAGAGCTGACTGCATACAGTCGATCTGGAGAGCGGAGTACTCAGAGTTAACTTATCATATTTGTCACCTCATACTGGTGAAAATATAGCCAGACTGATCGTTCTAATCTAAAGCTGCTCAGAACTATTTGAGCAGAGAATACATTGTTGGTACCCTATTAATACATTCAGACATTAATCAACAAGTTATAACTTCCTGTCCGTATATTCTGGTATAGTTGTTAACAAGCCAGAGACTAATGGAGGATGGAGAGGGCAAAATTATCAGGAAAAACTGCAATGTAAAAAATTTCATATTGCAAAGGCAATATACCATACTTGCTATGGCAAGCATTAATTAGTATGTGGAATTGCTAATCTGGTAGGTCATACTGCAAATTTCCCATATTCTCTAATATTATCCTCATCTCCATCACCCTACTTTTTCTATCTTATCTTTACATTTCCCACTACTAGAAAATACAAAGCTATATTATTACACTCTATCTCCATATGCCACAATATTGAATTTGCATGAAGTGCACTGATCCACTATCTGTAAGCAGTTCCAGCAACCCATATTCAGACACCCTGAATTTCCAGCATGATTTGATGCTTATTTATACCGCACTGTGATTTGACCATTTACATTGAGTTTTCCAGACATGTGATGATAATTGTCTACTTTCATTACATTTCTATAATTACAAGTTTATCCATTAATACTTTCTCATCCCCTGGTGTACATCACTTGAGATTGACAAATTCCATATTCTTTCAATTATCAACTGTACATGTATATTTGTATTTGTACCATATGCATCCCAGAGTGAATTTCTTAGCAGACTCAATGTTCATCTCTAGGTGGATCTCTTAGTTTGTACAACCTCTACTTTCACGTTCAACGCTATATTAAGATAATTTCTATCTTCTAGTATAGCTACCAAGATCTGAAAGTACTATTCCAAGCTCTTTCCATCACAGTATTCCACTGTATGGGAATCATTGTTCCAGGTCTGTCTGCAACTGCGACAGATTTCCATATTGATCTACCACCAGCACCATCTGCAAGTTGGTCTTGAAGTTTGATTGAGTATATTGTCCAAGTGTATTTCTATAGTCACTGTATCTTCATCTCTATGTTTTGTTAATTGCCATCTCAAAATGATGCCAGTACTATGACCAGATACACCTCAATGTATTCAGGGGTAGAGTCCTCCTTGCACCTTCATCAGAATAATGTTATTTTGTCACTACTAATCTAGCATGTATTAAATAACCTTCAGCAGTCTGCTGTAATAGCAATATTTGTGAATAATGATATTGCACCCTTAGCTATTACATGTCATATGGTAAACTCATGTGTAATACACACTAAGCTTATTCTAGTATTTCTAGAGTATTCCTATACCATCTATATGCTCTCAGTTGAATTGCCAACATCTTTACATTTGTTATGTGTATTGATTACAGAATACTGGGTTGATCCCATCTGGATACAGACAGCTCTGAGAGTCTGGAGATCACTTACAATGTATTTGTTCAAATTATAATACAACATCAATCCTCAATTTAGCTATATATATGTTTGTATATATAGGTTCAGTCTAGTGCACTGGGAGGGGAAATTCTCCCAAGCTCAAAAGACCCAATTTACAGTTTTCGCTGGAGACATTCCCAGCAGACTGTTGCAGATAATTCAAAACAACTTGTTGAGTGTAATTGAGTGTATTCTGGGGGCAGAATCACGTATATTAACAGGATGTATGATATCAGACTCAGAGGGAATATAGCCATGTGAGCTGTAAGGATCAATGAAGTGCAATCAGGCTGGAGTGATTCAGTACAATCAGTGGTAGCTAATCAAGCAGACTTAGTTGAGTAGCCTGAACCCACTTAGAGAAACACTTAGAAATGTGATCTAGCTTACTCTGAAATGCAATTAGAGAAGGTAGATCTTGGTGGCAGCTAATAGTACACAGACAAACTGTCATAGTTGGCAGCAGATGGTGCTTGGAAGCTGACTACAAATGATAAATCATGGCTGGCTGTAGATAGTACTTTGGAACTTTCATTCAGGATTCAATGTATGTGGCACTTGAAAACTTCCAAGTGACAGTCAATTTCACCAGGCTACAGATCATGCTTCTGGCCAGTCAATAAGTATTCGTGGCAGCCAGTACTTGAAATCTGACAGGTAATGGTTGATTGTAGCAGGCTGCAAATGGTACACAGAGACAATTATTTTGAGCCAGCTGCAGAGATGGTTGGATACCACCTGGTGACACTCATTCTTCATCTGGGTGCAAGTAATGCTTGGTTAAACAGAGCAGACCAATAGTTGTGACTGCTGTTTGCAGATAACTTGAGATCAATATGCAATGAAAGAACTTAACTGGTACTTTCCACAAGCTCTCTACAGATGATCCATCTGTGCTGGCTGTAGGTTATATTCAGAAGTTGTCATGAGTTAGCTACACATCAGCAAAATGTAAAACAGTCTGCAAGCCAAATGCAAACCTCCTAGTCTCTCCAGTTAATGTCACCAGTGCTGCAGAGTAATTCCATAAGCTTGCAGCTCCCCCTGAAGCTGAAAATGTGGTCACAGAAGCCACCAGAGCATCCTCAAATACTTCAGACAGTGCCTGCAGTTACCAAGGTGCATCCAAGCCACTACACAATGTCACTTATAGAATAGTCCATTGTCACAGCAACTGAAATCTTAGAAGCACCTGAGACTTCCATGTATATATGTGAAAGATATTACACTTAATGCTATATTCTCCCCACAGTGATTCTTAGGGTTCCAGGTGGCATAACTGCAAGCCATTTTATCAATGATATTGGTCTTTGTTAGACATTTATACTTCACACAGACAAGAAAATGTGCTATATTGTAATATATGTTGTTAAATGAATCTCAGTCAAGCAATATATGAATATACAATTGATCTGGCTGCAGACATGGCTCAAGTACATGCAGAGGATCAACTGCAGACATTGATTGAGTGAACTGGGAGATGCAATCGGAGTCTGTAATGAAGTAGGCTAAGAGATAAAGATTTAGGATAGTTATCGATTGAGTATGGAGAAGTACTGGATGGTAATGATTGAGTAAGTTTGGAGATGCACTTCAAAGCTGGGATTACATGAGATTGGAGACACACTTGGAGGTGGGGCTCAAGCAGATTTGAAGTTGTGCTTGAAGATGGTGATTAAGCAAGGTTTGAAATATATTTGGAGGCCATGGTTGCATGAGTTGTAAATATACATGGAGGCAATAAGAAAATGAGTTTGGGAATAGATGTAGGGACTGTAACCAAGCAAGTCCAGAGATGCTGCGGAGTATGACAGCACAGGTTGGCTGTCACGATTCGGGTTACGAGTCATGGGTTGAGGAGTCCATATGCATAGTACTGGAGAAGCGGAGGGAATTAGTGTTACGGAAAGGTGGAGACATCGAGAGACGGGGGTACGGCGTGAGGGTGTTAGGGGACGGTGGTGGTAAAATTCGTTATGATAAGGAAGTGGTCTGAGGTGTTGCGACGTCGGATGATGTGGTGTGGTTGTATTGATAAAAGTTGTGCCGGTGGTGTGTAAAATCGTGGTTGGATATTCAGATGGTACATCGGAGCATGAGGAATGATTCAAGGGTGGCAGACGAAGTGTATATAAACAGAGGTTGTTGTTGTTGGAGGATTTCCTTTTCTTCTTTCTTTACTCGTTCTCTTGTATAGCAAAGCAAGTATGACTTTGAACCAGCTTCGATTCTTGCCTTGTCCTGATTCCCTCGATACGAACTTCGAGCCTTGCCCTGATTACGATATTATAATTAAGTTACCAATATCACCTGCGTCCGACCCCACCCATTACATTGGCGATTCAGTTGAATGCCATTATCAAGCCAGGATCGACGTGATTTTGAAGGCCATGATCATGCCAGTTTGGAGATTTACTTCCAGACTGTGTTCAGCAAAACTTTTGTATTCACTTAAAGGCTGTGATCAAGAGAGTTTGTAGTTGCACTTGTAGGTAGTCAATCCAGAGGGAGGAGCATTAGTGGTGCAGACTCAATTCATTAATTAACTTGTAACTGTGTCAATATTGACAGTTGACAAAAACAAGATGTGCCCAGAGAGGAGAGAGGAGAGATGAGATACTAGCCAAGAGCGGAAGAGAGTTAATGTTCATTAGATGCTATAACCAGTGTTAACTGGTGATTATTGCGGCAAGATAGTGAGAGATGACTCATCATTGTATTGTATGATAATAGTGAAGTTGTGGATAAGAAAGAAAAAGAAGGAACAGGATTGGGAAAATCATCAAGAGAAACCGGGATATAACAAATTGTCATGTTCCAGCCAATTTTCCTTACACAATATGCCAGGTATAACTCCAGATCCAGTGAGTAAGCAGTACAATACAATATATTCCAAACCCAATCAGGCAAGTGGAACTTCTGATTTCATACAATCCCACTTATCCTGTCATACTGTATCTATCTTCCTCCCATATTTTTCTCTTTCTTGTCAACAACTATACCATTCACAGAATGTATGAAGTTAAGTTATTCCTTTTACTTTCTCCATACTATGAACATGGAAAGACATTCAGTACAACATCTACTGATGGTTAACTATCTTCCAGCCAGTCTCCCTTTATTGTCACAATTGCAATTTAAGTGCAAAATGTATCCTCAGTTCCTGTTGTGCCTCCCTACAAATCGATCACCTGTAGACAGCTCCCTAAGAATCAGCTCCAATGTATAGTCAGCTCCTGGGATATTCCCATGATTGAAAGTTAACAAATAATCAATATCTCAGCTTCCATGACACCTCCATTGTGTTCAACTACCTCCAGATTGACCAACACAAAGTACAGCTCCAAGTAAACTGGATTGTAGCCTCCCAGTTGGACTCTAAGTTCACTCAAACACTGCCTCAAAGTTCACTTTGTTACAGGATCCAAGTGCATTTCCAAACACTCTGAACTACCAACCCCAAGTGGATTTCGAAGTATACTAACAGACCACTCCCAAGTTCATATCTATGATTATACCATGAAAGCTTCAGAGTATATATCTAACTTCACTGTATTATTATATGCAAGGGCAGATCCAATGGCACTCCTCCACCGCCCAGAGCCACTCCAGATATACCCTTCATAGATGGATAGATACCTAGATTTTTACATACATTGATATGTACCTACATATGTAGATGGATCAGAATTCAAACTAAATGCATATGCATAAGATTGTCGAACAATGAGTTGTAACTGTAATTCTCAGATGCACCAGCAGCAATTGCATTTACTCCCAAGATTATCATCTGCATTCAAAAGTTCTCTCAAGCTTGTGGCCTATATTCCTAGACTTTTCTAAAATTGTAGCTAGTACTCCTTTTTCCTCACAGATTAATTGGTAGCTCTCTCAGGTGCACCTGAAGAGTACAGTATTCATGCTGTCAACCTCAAGCTTTGTTACCAGTACTTCCATGTATGCTTTAGGGCCACATTGTTTGTCCAGGCATTGCCAAGAGTTGATCATCCTGGAATTGTGGTCCAACACCTCCCAAATATTCCCAGCAGCACCAGCAACATAGATTTATTTTCCCGATATCAATTTTGGGCAGAAAAAGTATATTAGAAGAAGAGGGACAACCAATTGCGATTGTTTTGGACACTTTGATGCATCTCAATTTGTAATACAACTGTGCACTGACAGAGCCCATATCTTAACTTTTAGCTCTGATGGGTAGGTTGAGTTGTGGAGGTGATACAGAGACATTTGAAATGGAAATGGAAGGATGTACATCAGCAAAATGTAACTCAGTTTGGACTTCAGACACAAACCTCAAAGACACTTCTGTCAACCTCACCAGTACTTCTAAGTAAGTCCAGATGCTTCCAGGACCCCCTGGAGCTAAGCAAAGTGCTCTCAGACTCTGCAAGAGCAGTCCCAGGTGCTCCTAAAAGCACCTGCAGTTATAGAGGTTTATTCAGAATCCTATAATATTTGACTTATAGAATAGTCAAATTTGGCGCAGCTTAGACCACTGTGCAGAACTGGGGGACACTTTGAGAGCAGCTGGGACCTCTGCAGGAGACTTTAAACTTGGTGCCATATTGTCACAGCAGTGGATGTTAGGGTTCCATAACCACAAGCCATTTTGTCTGTCATATTCATCTTTGTTAGAATCACAAGATTTGCTACATCATAATATGGCATGTATTGTCTTTCTAAGTCTCTCTATATAATTACGTACAGTAAATCTGACTGCACACAGTACTCGACCACAATGGGCAGAGCATGTGAAGACGTCCATTCTGAGAACACAATGATGCACTTGGAGGCAGTATTTGTCTGAACTTAGAGATCCACATGAAGGCCAGAATGGAGTGAGATTTGAGATGCACTTCGAGCCAGAGATCAACTGAACTCGGACATACACTTGGAGGGCATTCTCATGTGAACTCAGCACCAAACATTGAGCCCTTGATCGAGGAATGTTGGAAATACACTTTGAGGCGATGATTAAGCCAATATGGGAGATGCACATGGAGGAGATGATCATCCAATTATGGATGCCATTATCGAACAAGTTTGGCGATTCACTTTGATGTCATGATTGCGCAAACTTGGAGGCTGTGATCGAACATCGTTGGAGATACCCTTGAACGCCATTATCATGCACACTTGCAGGGCGTGATCGAGCAAACTGGAAGATGCACTTGGAGGCCAAGATTGTGTGAACTCAGAGATGCACTTTGCAGAACCAATTGAGCAAAAGTGGAGGTGTACTAGGAGGTCATTGATCTGGAGGTGGTTGATCGGGAGGGAGGCGCGATGGGAGCTGTGACACTGTTCATCAGTTAACTTATAATTGTGAGAATGCTGATAGTTGAGTTCAACATTGTCCTCTGAGAAATGACAGATAAGAGATGAGAAATGGGAAATGAGAAATGAGAAATGGGAAATGAGAAATGGGAAATGAGAAATGGGAAATGGGAAATGAGAAATGAGAAATGAGAGAGGAGAGATAAGAGAGGAGAGATGAGTCCCTGGAAGCGGGAGATAGTTGATCTTTGGATGATGGAGTACTCAGTGTATGCAGTACTCAGTGCATGCTGTACTCAGTGATATCTCATAATCATGGCATGCAGAGATATAGAGCAATGACTTATTGTTGTGTTATTAGGTGATGGTAAAGTTCAGGATGAGAAAGACAGAGATAAGAGGAGATGGTGGAAATCATTATACGAAACTGAGACTTAAGAGAATTGCACGTGCAAGTCAATTTACAATTGCTGATAAGGCAGGTGCAACTACTGATCCGGAGGGTAAGAATACCGATACATGGCATTCCAAACTCAATCTGGCAAGTCATACCCCTGATTACTCATATCTGCTCATATCCTTCACATCATGCCCATCTTCATCCCACATGTCTCTTTCTTGTCCTCAACTCTACAAGCATTGTGTAACACAAAGTTAAGTTATCCCTCTCTATCTCTCCATGCCATGATCATGAGTGAACACCAAGTACATCATACACCAAATACAGCATACACCATGTACAGCATACACCAAGTACAGCATACAACAAGTACAGTATACACCAAGTACAGTAAACACTGTGTACAGCATCCACCGAAGATTGTCTGTGTTCCCTTCATTCTCACGATTACATATTGACTCTGGCTGTGGCTTCAGTTCTGAGTCTGCATCCTCACAGATCGACCGCCAGCAGCCCGCCTTCCAGGATACCTCAAAGGTAATGTGAGATTCTGACAGTTGAGAGTTACCTAAGTGATGAATGCAGAATTATAACCCAGTGCACATCCCGTCAACTGCTTTCAGATCGACCACCTCCAAGAACTACTCCAATCTTGATCACTCGTGGCTTCCAAGTGTGTCTCCAAACTTGATCGATTATGGCCTGCAAGTTTGCATAAATGTGGCCTCCAAGTGCAGCTCAGAACTCACTCGCTTATGCCATCCAAGGTCGCTTGATCATGTGCTCCAATTGCTTCTTCAAACTCGCTCGATTACAGCCTCGAAGTGCATCTCCATACTCGATTGATCACTGCCTCCAAGTGCATCGCTGCACACACTTAATCACGGCCTCCAAGTTGGTACAATTATGGCCTCCAAGTGTATCTCCACTCTTGCTCGATCATGGCCGCCAAGTGCATCTCACTGATCCTATGACAATGGCCTTGAAGTGTATCTCTGAGTTCACCTGATTGTCATCTTCAGGTGCACCTCCAATTGCTCTGAAGCACCACCTGCAGCCAGTCCAGATATACCATGTGTAGATGGATAGCTATATCGATGCAGAGATACATAGATCAGAATACAAACTCAATAAATGAGTTTTAAAAATCATCTGACAATGAGTAGTAACTATGATTTGCAGACGCACCTGCAGTATCTCCAAAGAAGATGTAGTTTTTCCCAGACTGCTCTACAGTGATTCGAGGTGTTCCTAGACTTATCGCTGGTGCTCCCAGTCTTGTCATCTGTGCTCCCAGGCTTGTCATCGGCACTTCCAGGTGGTCCCCAGGTTGTCCCCAGACTCTCTATGTCCATGCAGATATTTCGCAAGCGCTCCCATGTTCGCCTGAAGGCCACTGCATTGGTTCTGTCAACTCTGGGATTTGACCTCCCTGGGATTCTGGTCCAACAACTCCCAAACACTCCCTGGGGCTCCCAGTGACATAGTTACATTTTGCTCATGTGAATGTATATTGAAAAAAAGGAATGTGTACTTCCATATGATATTTCAAAGTGTGACTAATATACACTAAAACCTTGAAGTTCATATTTCACTAGGTGACTTTCCTCATGATCTCCTACCTTCTGTCAGTATCATTGTCAAACTGTCTCTATCTTAATCGATTCTCTACTCGCCCCCAAGAACTGAAAGATTAATTACCCCATGTATGTACTTTTGACACCATTGCAAGACAAGATTGAATATAGTTTAAAACCCTCCAAATATTCAATATCTCTCTACAGCCAATGAGAATGATTCCCACCGACCCCGCTCTCCCACTACTTAAATTGATTATAAGTATCCAGCTCTCATGGAGTCTATGTCAAGTTAACTGCTTACATTTTGACAATTAAGTAGCAAACCCAGATATTCCCCACCAGAATCCACATTGGAAATCGCCAGAGAGTGTTTCCAGATAGTGGAATTTAAGAAATGCACTGGGTAGCAGGAAGTATATATATTTAGAAGACTACAGATTTGATAGCCATCATCTTAACACACAATGGAATACATACTAATACTCTTCTGTTCCTGGTACCAAGTACTCAAGTTGTATTTTTGTAGATGCGGGTAATATACATGATTTCTTATAGCTAAGTATTCTATCAGATCTGCTTACCCTTCTCTTACACTCCACAAGGCAGAGTTGTGCTCAGCCCATGAATTTCCACCGGTTGCCATGAGATATACCGTGGAATATTGATGATTAACTCTGTGTCATCCAGTTATACCATCTCACTCTAGCAATTTCAAGCTAACTATTGAATGGAGTCTGAACTCTTAGTTTGCCCTGTTTGACCAAGCACTGTGTGAAGTGTATCAATGCTAATCATTATCAGTCAGCTTTCCAGCAGAGGTAGCAGCTGGCATTGATTGACCATCTCCAAGAACTTCCTTCAGCCAGCCAAGATCAACCAATACCACATCATCTCCTATCTATACTGAAAGCAGACCCTGAAGAACTAGCACTAAGCGCCATCTGCAGCTAATTCAGATTGCTGGTCACTAGCCACAGTCTACAGCACACACTGACAGACTATTTCTGAATACTATCTGCATTAGCACAGATTGATCACCTCCAGATGCATTCCCAAGTAACCTAACATGCCAAAATGAATTTCTGAGACCAGATGTTCTGGTAGCATATGCATGTTGTCAGACTAGAATTCTACAATTGCCAAATCTTGTAGTGAATTGTAAATATGAAATATCCTGTATATGTACCTGGAATCGCTGGTGACAAATTGGTAATGGTATTGACAAACTGGTGACAATCTGCCACAACAGAAGCAAATATAGGGTAAATGCTTCAAAGTCCAGGTAATTCCAGATGAGCAGCCTCAGAAAAATAACTCATTTATTGGAAATGCTACAGTTGCACCTTGAAAGCACATAGTGTGATCTATCATTAACAAATTTATAACCTATGCATTTAGTTCGTATTATTATTAATCAATTCATATATCTATGAATCAATGAATCGAAGTATCTATCTATCAATATAATCTCAGTCGGCCTAGGCTGTCGACAGGCTGTACTTGAGCTGAATCAGAGATGTGACTGGATATAAGATGTTTTAAACTTGGAAAAGTACTGGGAACTTGTAGTTAATGATCAAGTAAACTTGGACATATACTTGAATGGTATGAATAGGTAAACTTAGACATGTACTAAGAGACCATAATGGTGTGAATACAGAATATACATTTCTGGATTGACTGAAGATTATAAAAATAAAATTTCCCATGATACTTGACAGTCCATCCTGGGTGTCAATTGGGCTCAGTGGCAATTGATAATCATGGTCTGCAGTAATAGAGAGAAGTGAATCAGTTTTATCTTCTCTGGCAATTTTAAAGTTGTTGATAAGAAAGCAAGTGGGCAAATAGAGTGAAATGGACAATATTAGAGGTAAGAGTATATGTGGAATATACAGAGTGCAATCTGTCTAATCTGGTTTAGAATCATTCATATGAGTATAGTTACCTAGAGAATTGAAAGTAGTACTTACCATATGTTATATAGTAAATTGGCTGGCATTGGAAGTTCTCTAATTCCCTGTTTCTCATTATGATGTTCCCAATCTCCACTAATGTCAACCTCCTATGACTCTGTTCTATCTACAACTTGACTATTACTAGAGAACTGCAAGATATATTATTTCTCAATACCACCCCACAATACAAATATAAGTTAATACCTTGTACAGTATTCGCCAATTATTGAGATTGTTCTGCTTCCTGTCTCTCTCCTATCTCTCATCTTGCATCTTTTATATCTTGACTCTTATTTCTCATTATGCCTTATTATATACTACCATATATATTCCCTAAATTACCAGTCTACCAATATATATAGTCTCCACATCCATTGTGTATCAATTCAATTCAACTGTCACCACTGACACTATCAATTACGCCCAATTGCTTGACTGAAGTTTACCTCTAAGTTGAAAACATTACCATCTTCAGGTTCTATTTATAACTTACTATAATACAACCTCAAAGTCTGTCACTATGTCTACTAAATTACAAGTTCCATATTTAATGCCTGATTACCTATAAGTCAATTTCACATTCTGCTTGAACATGGCCATCATTTATATTTCTATATTGACTTGATTTTGCCTTCCAGGTTTACACAATTGCAACCTTCAAGTACACATCTAAATTTACTCAATCACCATCTGCAGGTGTTCCTCCAATTGAACGCAAGTACTCTCTGCTGCCAGATTGCCTTGATATACATATATAGATAGACATAGACAGAGAATCCATATCCAATCAATATATAGCAATTCATCTACTAGTATCACACCAATACCTGACAATAAGAAATATATTAGACAATATGGCTTGTACTTAGACTGGCTGGGATACTACAAAGCAGCAATGTGAGACTATAGTATGAAGTTGAATATCTTCTGCAAATATGTACGGAAACCTCAGTGTATGAATTTCACTATTCTATCAGTTTCATTTTGCAGTATCTTGAATACACCCTTCCAAGTGCAGGTGGTTTCAGCAGCATCCCAGAAAACTCTTGCACCATTTGAGACCACTTTTGTTGATATCATGGGATTCTGAAAGTATTGGAAATTCATTTCGAGTACTTTTAAAATCGGCTGTAGTGTGTGGGTGGGTTGCATCTACCTTAAAATGTTCTTTACATTTTGCTGTTGTTGATTGCCATTACTATATATCCTTCAAAGTGAACTTGGTCATCTCCTCTAATAAGCACAGGCCTGGTCAATGAGTCCCATTGGAGTATGCTCTATTAATCATTACAAAATACACTCAATTATCCCTGCCAAGCCAGGTTGATAACTCCCCAGTCTGGTCAAATATCCTGACCAAATGTGTCAAGTCAGCTTCTGCAGAAACGTGGATGTGTTCATTCTACACATGGATCGAACTGTGCTTGAGCACCACTTTCCACCACCTTGGATTAACCAGATATATATATATAGTTCAATATACGTATTTACAAATTTGATGCATTACTAGTAGGAAGAAGTCTGGTTTAGTGTAATTATAACTGAATATGCAAAATCTACACATGAGAGCACCAGAGACTCCACTTGTTTCCAAACTCTAATTGCTTAATACTTTATGTATTTGCATTGAAATAGTGAAAATTTTATGGAAAGATTCCATTTGATACAGCAACATGCTGGTTATATCCATAACAAGTTGTTTCACAATAGTACTACCCATAACGAATCCCTGGTCTTGAGATTAGTGACAAATTAAACCCTATAAACTCACTCCAATTTGTATTGTATTAGTAACACCCATTTCATATAGTACAACTTTGCAAACAGTCATTATGGGCCTCAGTCATTGCAATATTGATGCCTTCCCTGAGCTATTCAAGTAAACTTGCATACTATCTGCAGCTAGCTGAAATCAATTATGTATGCATTGATACCTACTTATGTAAATGAATACAGATGTACACACCTATATAAATAAATATAGAGATTACACAACAATCCCAATACAGCAGTTTTACAAATCTTCAACACTGTCTAGTAACTGAGTATTCTGATTGAAGTTATTTCTCAGTGTACCAGCTATGTCTCCATCACATACACTTATATTCATAGGTAGATTCAGAGTACTTTGATGTTTTCTACAGCATATAAACCATACGTGTAATACCTTCCGGAGATATTATCCAGATTTTGTGGTTCACTCAGATATCTAACCAACATTCTTTGTTATCCCTGGGTCCACCTGGAAGGTGCTGCTATGATCTTCACAATTGTCAAATTTGACAACTTTAGAATTGTACTCCAATAACTTACAGATACTTTCAGAATCTCCTGCAAACAAAATAGGTATTTTTCTGACACTCAGTTTGGTTTCTTTCATGTGGAATATTTGTTTCAAACTAACCCCAAAAGGCTGGCAATATCTACCCTATATTCTAAGTCAATATAGCAACTTCCTAGTTGATGGGTTCACAGTGCAGAAATGAGTTTACCCTATGAGATCTACCAGAATATACTCAACGGTAAAATTTAATTGCAAAATACATCAAAGTATCTTGTTAAATATCCTACTTACCATTTTCTAATGTAATCATCTTACTGCAAATATAGTTCCACAGAAAAAAGAATTTAATAATTAGCTGATATTTCTGATTATGGCCTACAATACTTTCCATACTCCCTACAATAATTATATTCATAATATACATTGATCACATTTAGAATTGCTATGCAGCTGTGTATTTATTATCTGTTGCTGTATAATATATTTATATCTAACAATTTTGGACTACATAAATGCCATCTGAATTTGTATCATAAATATCTCCGGAATTTCACATTGTGCAACTTTGGACTGATATTTATGTATGGTTAAAGTATTGAAGTATAATATCTTGATATTTCCCCAATTTTGTCTAGCACTATATGGCATATAGTTTTTTGTGCAGCCTTTATATATATTTCAATTCTTTGCCTCATTTAATACCTTCTCTATACTATTCATAATATACCATACTAATTATTAGTGATTGTCTTGATATATACAGACTTGATATAGATGATATATGTATTTCAAGAATCGATATGTAAAGATGCGGTATTTCTCATTTCCAATCATACAGTACTTGAATACAACTGAACTGGAAAGGCAAATATAGTACTCAGCATATATGTTTAGAATAGCAGTTTACTGTTCAATAAAGTGTTTTATTTTTGGCATAATTACTTCAGCTCTGAATATAACTTATTTTGTCAAGGTTTATCTATATTATGTAGCTAGTTTGAATCTCACCAGCTCTATACTATCATTGTATGTATATAGATACTATAATAGATATTACTCATATTTTCACTGACATTACGCATAACTGCCATATTGCAAGCAACTTGACATAGTCCTAATTTATATAATATACAGTACAAAATCAATATGTTGTGAAGATTTCTTCATGGGACGTTTATTTCTTCCAACTAATTGGCTGGGGAAACAATATACCGGAATATATAGCTGATAATTATGCGACAATATCATTATCTCAATTGTTCCTTTATATATTTTATCCACTGAAATTGATAAAATCTACTACTTTTCACCTATTTCTATCTCAAGTATTGTAAATCATAATTGTATATAACAACTGTAGAATAGATCATGATATAATACTAAATGTAGAATATTGAAGAACAAGATACAAAACTGCTGAATAAATGGTAGGTACTGGTCAAATTCACCAAGTTTGACAGAGTAGTATTATTTTGTAAACTGCCTCTTCCAGTGGAAATGCTTGGTGAATTAGTCAATATAAGTCAACATCAATTCTTAGTCCTATTTTCTGATCTCAGCAATCTGGAATATAAATAATCTAATAACTGTGATGATTATATTCCAGTTTGATGAAGGGATTATTGAAGTGGGTTGCATCAACGAATAGTTTGCCCTCTAGATGTATTTATTCCCATACACAAACAAATGACAGATATTGTCATTAGTAAATATTATTATAAATCTGCAGATAGTGGTTGCAGATTTTTCATTATAAGATTTTATAAAACTAGAGTATTTACAGTGATAGCATATCATTTAAATTAGGCAAAGCCCATTATATATACTCCACCACATCTTTCTCATTTCTCTGCTAGCATTTAGTATCATTATTTTAATATTGCAATAACTGAAGTATCGTCACCAGCTTTTAATACCAATAAAACAGTAATTGCCAGAGTAGATTCTGTATATATACTTTACTCAAAAATCACTTTTTATATTGAACATATAATTTCCACCAAAAATCTGTTGACTATACAACAGGGTATTTGAATCTGATAGAGAAGAAAACAGTAGACCCCTAAACAGATATTCAAAACCTAAGCACAGCCTGAATGTTGAGTAGAGAATTTCAACTTTATATTTGACACTGTAAATTGATTCATTATTCCAAAGTTACTAAGTAAGCAAAGCAGTATTGGTAGATTTGGCAGACCAATAGGTATAAGCATTCTTATTAAATCTATTCTTTATCTGGACTTTTTGCAAAATTGAATACTATAACATTATTATATACAGTGTTATTGCTAATTAGTTTCCAAATCAATAGCTTCAAAGCTGTACAATAACAGTTGGTAACGCACATGAGAATACTGTAAGGGAGTCTTTGTTTATGCTAACAACAATACCTGTGAGTTTTTTGTAAGACCTACTACAAATTGGATATCGAACATAACTCCAATAATGGCATCACCAAATCGCCAAGTTCAACACAACGTATTATATTCACTTCTTGCACTGAGTACAATCAATGTGATAAGCAATGGTATATAATATGCAACATTAGATTGGACAACATATTTTATCAAACAGCCAATAGTAGCACTTCAAGACAATAGAATAGACAGCGTCAAACAGAAGAGCTATCATAGTATATATGTCATTAGTAGGCAGTATTTACAGATAGATAATGAAATTCATGCGTAGAGCTAACTTGGTTTTGAATATAACATTGCTTGGTATTTTGAATTTTGCTCATACCTGTAGAAATATACAGCAGATAGTACTATATTACTATCTACACTATTGTCATGCAATGCAAGATATATACCCAAGCAAATGAGGATTCATGTAGTACTAGATTCTGATAGAGAGTATTCAAAAAACCCATATGCTAGCCAACAATTCACTAATTATTTGTTGGGTAATAATCAACAAAAAATTGAATAGTAGATAATAGTGACCGGGGTAAAAGTAGAACAGGTGGAAAATGTAATGAACCAGAAAGTGATAATATGTAATACCAGTTAGATATAACCATTCATTACTTACTACTGTTATCTGTAATATTTATATTAGATAGTGAAATAATCACAGACAAATAATTAGTATTATAAAAACTACTGTTAGATAATATTGTTGGATTACAAAGATCCATAGAATTTATATCGGTTAAGTGATATATTTCAAAGTACACTAACATTGATTGGAAACTGCCAGTTATGTATTATACTTGATAGCTGATCATGATTATTTCTGTGATATTCCTTGCTTGATTATATATTATAGCAGTAAGTATAATTGATTTGATTTATTATTTCACATGTGTACTCCATTTTAAGTAAGTATCAATGAAATTTCGTGTCCTGAATATGTACTATAGTGTCCCAAGTAAGATTGCTGAATTGTATCTTAATTTGTAGTCAATAGTATAATTTTTTATATACATCTAAGCAGAGCACAATTACAATTTCATGGATTAAAGTAACTATTGATAGAGTATCTATATATTGATACATTTGAAATGTATCTGCAGTAAGGTTACTATATTTGGCTAAAATTAATACTCTATACTACTAGCTTTAGGAAGAGGCCTATTTCAATAATATTTAACAGATTATACATACTTCTTTCTATGGAAAGTTTATTATTGTACAGTTTTTACCATATATATTAACTGCCTTTATTGTACACTAAGTATATTGTAATTACGATATATGACATCCATTGAGCTTTTGATGACTTTGAAAGATATAATATGGAAACTGTTATATTATATAATTGTGCTTTCACCTTATACTGGCCTGAGTTGACATATATCTCAATATTACATTTGTAGGTACTTTTCAGGCAACATGTTCTTTGATGAACATTTGAGTATTATTGTAGAAAATAAAATTAATCATTTGTGAAATACCAAGCTAAATAATCATACAGTAAAAATAATTTCATAATAAATATTGTAGTGGAATGGCAGTTCTATTTATTCGATGATTGTGGAATATCCATTTCAAGCTATATTCAAAACATCGATACTTTTCAATCTGGAGATATTGATTAGCAGTTATAACTATATTCCATAAAATCTGCAAAATACCAGATGTAATTGTGAATATGGATCTCGAAATTATCATTAGTTGAGGTTTGGTACTATTGCTTGATTGGAATGGACTCTATAGAGTAGTTTACAACCATACTGTAACTATCTAATCTAAGACCATTCCTAATGATATACAAATATCACATTTCTTTTTATGATGAGAGTTTAATATTTGTAAGTAATATTTATGATTGGTAATGTGTAATAATATAATACCATTCAACTTTAATATGAAATATTGTATATTCCAGTTATTATAGTAATTGACAGCAATTATATCAAATTCATGATCTCTTAGCTTTGAATTTTTCATCATCAAATATTTTTGTGCAAATTGCTAGATGAATCTTAATCATACAGAGGGTCAAACTTATATCATTACAGTTAGTGCCAGTGATTTGAAGTTGGTGCAAAATAGTAATTTTCAATCAAATCATCTTGCTTATAATATAACAAAAATTTATACAATATGTTAATCACCACAAAAAAAAAATCTCTATAAGGTATAACATGATACTAAGTAGTAATTTTAGCCTTCTGGTCTATCTAATGATTCCACTAACAGTTGTAATGTTCAAATGCTAAATAGATACTTATAAGTAAATAATAACTGTTTGGCAGTTACATGTAGGAATTATATACATATTATAGATAATATACATGTTAACTAACATCACAGCCAGGCACTCAGTCTTTCAGCTCTTTAGTCCACCCAATTACAGTTGAATGGGATAAGGCACATTACTTGCTGTATGTTGGTACCCTTTATAGATGCTTATTCTTTCTTAGTGGTTGACATGTCATGGCAATTTTTCCCTTAGGTCATTTTGATCAAAAAACCCCTGTTCCACACAGACTTCTGATCACAAGCATTACTGTGACCGGGTGGCTTTGATCAGAAACTGGCGATGCAACAGGTGGCTGGGAACCAGCCTACGCGCTTTCCTATAATGTAATATAAAAAACATCCGCAATTGTTGCAGTATCCTTGTATTCTTGCCATTCTTTCGTTTTCTATCTCTTCTGAAACGCTCGTTGCAGCAATAACTTTGTCTCACCATTTCTTCTGTTGCTGGCTACCTTTTGGACAGGAAAAAGAACAGACGATATCAATTGGCAACGACACAGCGTACTAGGGGTGTGTGCTAGCCTGGAAGGCAAGGAACAAACAATGACCCGGATACGGGTTTGTGCGGGTTTAGTGGTGATGTTTGTGATATTGTGTGGACTGTACTCAGCATTGGGTATGTGTTCTGTATACTGCTCATCCTCTTGTCGGCGCATTAACAATCAGGGGATTGTAATCAGGCGGGCTGTCTTCAGGGGATACATTTCAAACACTCACTGAATACGGAGCATCTAAGATGTCCGGTACTGCGGCAATGGACATCTTCAACGACGTTGAAAAAAGTAAAATTTCACGGAAACCTCGATATGCTATTACGTCCTCAGTTCAGACTGCATCGTTCACAGCAATGGCTGTGCTGTTAGGTTACTCTATCCAAAAGTACAATGATTTAAAATCGATGGATGCAGAGCTCGTGCTGCTGGTGCGCGAGGGCGGTGACGGTGTTACAGCAGAGAACAAGACGCGCCTCGAAAAGGCGGGCTGGAAAATCCGTGTCGCGGAGGAATTGCACTTCGATGGCGTCGACAACGACCAGATCCGGGCACACCACCGTCACAATCTCAATAAACTACACTTGTGGAGCTGGACAGAGTACGAGAAGATTCTTTTTATCGATGCAGACGTGGTATGCAAGGGAAGCCTAGCGGAGCTTTGGGAAATGCCCGGCGACTTTGCGGCCGCCCCAGATGTGTGGTGGAATATCCTCACGGACAATCGCTTCAACTCCGGCGTCATCGTTTTCAGACCCTCCACTGAGACGTTTCATGATATGGTCCCCAAGGTTTCAGACCCACGCTATCATTCGCCGAACGACGCCGACCAGGCTTTCTTGAATGCATACTATAGATTTAGGTACTTCGGTCTGCCGTACAAGTATAACTACAACCTTGTGATGGTGCGTTCTAGATCCATCTCCACATTACACCTGCTGACTATTTTCTCTTAGTACCAGTTTCATCGCGATGTATGGGATATGCTCTGGGATGAAGCGGTCCTGGTACATTTCACGATGCGCAAACCGAGACCAGATCCCGCGCAACACTGCCACAAGGGATGCAATGAGTGGGAACCTCTTGAATGGTACGGGCAATACTTTAGGGAAATGCTTGCATTCTACGGATGGGAAAACGTGTTGCCGGTTTACGCTTAACTAATAAGATTTTTAATGAATTCCTAACAAACCGACCAGCTTTGTCTTCAACCAACACCTTATTCTAGAGACTGGAGATATCTAGGCACGTCTAGGCAGGAAGAGGTGGATTGACATCAGCATTAATATGCAAGCGCCAAAGAGTAGATGCCATCGGTTTTATCATTGTTTAGTAACTTGCTTTAAACGTTTCTCTTAGAATTTCCATGTGCTATATTTTCTTCCAGGGGTTTCGTTTTACCGACGCCCCTCCGGACCATCCGTCTTGACATCCTTCTAAGACCTTTTATCACGCTGAAGTGCGAGAGGCCTAGGGAGCGTTATGGTATAACTTCACAATGCACAAGAATTATTGTCATTGTGCAATGCATCTTACTATGATTTTGAACTATACATAACATACTTTAGTGTTAGGTGTGCATGTGCTTGTGAACTGGTGAAGATGTGATAGCAGGAATTAACAGCATGCTATCTATGATTGCTTCTTCAGGAATAATAGTACATCCAGTAGATTCTGCCGGAGAGCTATTTAGTTGTATGGTCAGACCAGTTTTCATAGGCTGGGAACAGGCTTATGCGCTTGTGATGAATGTGCTGAGAGTTGTTTCAATGTTCAGTGTCATTCTCTTCTGTATGTCACTAAAACCTGGTGCAACTGTGTGTTCCCCTTGTATACTAGATGTCTCAGTAAAAGTTCTTCCTTGTGTCATTGACTCATTTGGTGGCCTGCGTGCAGCGATCACACTGACAACCATTGTAACAGTGTACACTCACGTGAAAGATCATTTTTAATGTACCACCATATATACCAACTTCACTAATTTCGCTGCTTCAGCATTATGGCCTGCCGATACAATTTAACACTGATTTGACGGTGATGTAGCTACTTCAGATATTTGTCTAAGGGATCACCTGCGTGTCAGGTGGCCAAATGGTCTTGGAAGGATGTTAGAATGGATGGTCAGGAGGGGCGTCGCGTTTTACTGTTATAAGATACAAATTTTAACAGATGGGAAGTGAACTGCTCAGATTCGGGGGTGTGTAATCCTAGACAGGAAAATTTTAATCATTTTTGACCACATAGACTGCAGAAACCGATTAGTCATTTTAGGACATAAACTGGTGCAGGATTAAGGGTTTTTAGGTTCAAACCATTTTTGTGCCAGCAAGCAGAGTTATATGTAGATAAAAAGAGATTAATACCTTGCCATCTTACAAATTCACTACTATCCAGATTGATAACTGATATATACTACACTGGATTTCAAATGGTACTACTGATTATTATTTGAAATGAATTAGTTAATAGATTAAAATGCTTAGAGCAAACAAAAATGGAAAGATATATAAAGAGAGTCTGTATTGGTTACATTTACAACTAAGAGGTATAGAGATAGTAAGGAGCACTATGTGCTATACTACAGTGAAAGTGATAGAATATTATATTATTTGTACTAAAAACTTTATGTGTAGATTTATTCTGTGCACAAAAATAGTTTACTATACTCTTGACTGATATATTACGTGGTTTATAACGTAACTGTTTATTGCAAGCTAATTACTTAAGTCTATACTGCCAATATATTAGTTTTCAGTTGAAATAAATAACACTACTAAAAATCTTATACATACCACATATTAATTATCGCTATTGTTACTTTCCTAAGCTTTCATTTTAAAAAAAATGAGTAATAATTAATATTTAATATATATTAGTATATAAATTATAAAATCATTCATCTTAATTCATTGATAAACTATCATGGTGTATGACTTGTAGGGGAAGAAATCACAATCCATCATGACTAAGGAAGGGAGTAACAGAATGTAGCTAATATTTGGGAATATTAGAATAGTTCAAGATTATAGAATAGTTTTGGGTGGATTATTAACAATAATATAAATATTGTCTGATGTATTATAAGATGCAATAAGATAACATGTTTGGAATAATAATACTTCAGTTGATAGTAAATAAATTTAGTGTTAGGGGTTGAAATGTTAGATTGGAGTATGAAAGTTAATGTAGACACAATGAATACACTTTGAATAAAAAAAGTTTGTTGTGCATTGGAGAATTTTCTTTTTTACTCTCTATTTTTATTCACTTATTAAGAAAAAAATACACAACTTAGAAAATAGATTTGACTTTACAGTCTTGTCTCTTGATATAAGCTTTGAGTTTATGTTTGAATTTTCAATTACACTTTATTATCAATATTGCCTAATTCTGAAGTTATCTATTATATATACTCTCTGCAATTTACTTCATAGTCAATACTTCTTACTTAACTTTAACTCTTCTAGCTGTAAATTTTAAATAGTTTAGGTATATTTTAAATAAACCAATTAGTAATTATCACTGGTAAATTTATATTTTATTATTTATTATATATATAAATATATAAAACTTCAGTTTTGTGATAAAAGTAATATACCTGTCACATAAATACTGTATTTGACAAAAGTAAGAAAAAATGAAAATTAATAGTTTGAAATAATGATTTGAATTTATTATAAGTTAATCATTTTAATTGAATTACTTTATATTCCAGTAATAACAGTCTAGAGCTAATTCTATATTGAAATTACGTATTTTATATATAATTCTGGTTTACAATATTTCACTTTTAAGTACAATTATAAAATTTATGTCTCCTTACTAGTTCAATCTTATTAAATTTTCCAACAGTATAATATAATTACAAATTTGGAATTTCCAATTAGTAAACACAATTGTTACTACTAGTATAAGTTTGAGGTAAATTGTAAAATAGAAAATGATATAATGCTGTTTATCATATCAATTAAACGATATAAATGGGTATGTTTTGTAGAATATTCCATATATTTATTGTCTTTGCTAGATATAATATTATACTACAATTGATCCATGCAATTCTCTGAATTCTACAACTGCAAATATTTTGGTGTTTGATATAGTGGTTACTATTAACAAAATATATTAGACTGCTATGAATAACAATTTTTACAGTGTGTAGTTATACTATAAATAGATAGTAGTACCATTATAGATATTTTAAACAATATTATATTTGGTTGCTAGTATTGTGATAATATTTATGTAAATTATAAAACACTTAAATACTATAGATGATACATTTAGAAGTTTTGTGTTCTCTCAACAACTATTCTCCCAATCTATTGAATAGCAGAAGAACATATTAACAATTTATTAATATTTCATTAAAGTCATATAGACACATACATTAGCATTAATGTAGACATGGCTGTGTTGGAGATGAACGTTCAAAACTTAATGGGAACAGGAAATAACATTGAGCGCATGTCAGATTGTAGGCAACAAGAGTGGAAGCATTATACAATGCTGGCAACAAGCTTCAGAACATACTCAAATGCAGGTGACTAGCTAGGGACAAATTGGCATAACCAGATCAGGGCATATATACCTTCATTTGACCTCATTGGCAATAATGTGGTATTTATTGAAATATGATTGCCAATGTGGATGTGAGTGATAGTAGGTGTAGATGTATATGTATAATTATAGCTAGAGATCTACATCTCATAGCAAGCCAACTAAATAGAGCAGCTGTCACCTGGGCCAGGATTACATACCACTATTACATTATCCCCTGCTTTCATCACAGGTGTATAGGGCTGCATGAACCATACAAGAGAAAAGGAAAGCAATTGGAAGAAAGTGTTATACAATCATGCCACAGATATACATGTACAAACTCAAAGGTCTCTCAACTAATCAGTACTACTTTGGGCAATCTTTCCACAGGTCTGGAGTACAGGGAAAACCCTCCTTCACTTGACTGACTCCAATGGTGGTAGAATCACTGCCAATGTCATTTGAACTGGGCCTTGATCTAGAGAAGAGCAGAAGATAAGCGAGAAACAAACACATCCAGAAGTGATCCTGTCTGCAATATCTCCACATCTGAACCCATACTCCACTTACATCCGCAACATGTAAATCGGTCCGGAGGCCACACACAAACCTCTCAGACACTCCAGTCGACCTCACCTGTGCTCCCAATTACTTCCAGATGCTTCCAGGCCCTCCTGGAGCCAAGCAAAGTGCCCTCAGACTCTGTAAGAGCATTCACAGGTGCTGCTGAAAACACCTGCACTTATGGAGGTGCATTCAGGATGCTATGAGATTTGACTTATAGGATAGTCACATTTTGAACCAGCTGAGACCTCAGGGCAGGGATGGGGGAGACTTTGGGAACAGCTATGACCTCTGCATGAGACTTTGTACCATATTCGTGCCACAGTGGTTCTTATCGTTCCATATCCACAATGCATTTCGTCTATGAGATATATCTTTCTTACAGTCACATGATTCACTACATCATAAGATGGCATGTATTATCTGGGTCTCTCTATATATATCCATACAGTACATGAGCGTATTAGGAGAAGCACCTGGAGACGCAGATTGTGGAAACTTAGAGATGCCGTTAGAGGCTCTTTAAGTGGGAAACTCCATTCCTGACCACCACCGCTGTTCAGTTTCGCATGAGGATGTCAGCGGGGGCATACAGAGATAAAGAGACAACGGAGATAGAGGGGGGTCAAACGGAGATTCAGGGCTAATGGAGATGAGCTCAGCACCAGCGAGTATATATATGGGACTCGACTGCAGGGTAGATAGACATCATCTCATTATAAGAAATAGACACTGTATTATTCCCAGCTCTTGGGCCCATGCACACTTGTTGAGCTTGGATGGATCAACACAGTTTGTGTGATTCCTCATGCACTCTTGCGAGACTTCATAGATCCACACATTGTGCGTGGTTTCGCAAGTACTCTTGAAAGCCATCATGGATTCAGGTCATCTGTGTGGTTCATCACCGCCTGGTACAGTTCCATATCCTCTCACCCTTGACCTCTCTTCGAGCCAGAACCGCACTTTAACATGAAGTCCCTTCAAATGCTGTGAGAGGTATGGGTGAGTGTTGATGTGGGGTTCTATGACATCTAGCTTCGCCATTTGACCACACCGTGATCGTGTGAACATTGAGATGTGTCAGGAGGCTCTAATCAACCGAGGCCGGAGTTGCACTGGGAGGATGAGATCGGGCGGACTCAAAGATGCACTTGGATGCCATTACCGAGCGAGTTTGGTGATGCACTCCTAGGCCGTAAATGAGTGAGTTTGGAGATGTACTTGGAGGCCATGATCAGGTGGGATTGGACGAGTACTTGAGGGCGGTCGATCTGGAGGAGGTAGATCGGGAGGGAGGTGTGATGGGAGCTTACACTCTATTCATTGGTTAACTGATAATGGTGGGAATGTAGAGAGTTGACAACAACAACGTCCACCGAGAGATGAGAGATGCGAGACTGCCTGTGGGCAGGAGACAGTCGATCTTGGGATGATGTAGTACTCGGTGTATCCAGTACTCTGTTGGTGCAGTACTCCATATATGCTGTACTCGGTGTTAACTCACGATCATGGCATGGTGAGATAGAGAGGGATGACTTATCTTTGTATTCTTTGGTGATGGTAGAGTTGAGGACTAGAAAGAGAGAGATGAGAGGAGATGGGGGAAATCATGATGAGAAAGTGGGACATAAGAGAATTTTGAGTGTGAGTCAATTTTACCATCCCCACTATGGTAGGTACGCATCCCAATCTGGAGTGTAGTGTTAGCAACGGGTCCAAATTCCCGGTTCATTTCCGGGTCCGGTTCCTACCCGGAACCGGACCGTGACAACGGGTTGTACCACACCAAAAACCCGGACCGTTGCAATTGGGCCGGTTTACCACCAAAAACCCGGTATTTCAACCTCACAACTTGAGCTCCAATTAAGTATCTGAGTTCTGATCGTATCGTGACA